>ENA-OPSJ01000003-OPSJ01000003.1-human-gut-metagenome-genome-assembly--contig:-NODE-3-length-257120-cov-13.225254_pt1 | contig 257120 bp, 240 predicted proteins | sample MGYA00241801_ERZ501893 | MGnify/ENA primary metagenome ERZ501893 (study PRJEB25962, sample SAMEA2042219) | human gut metagenome | biome: human gut; feature: human-associated habitat; material: faeces...
ATGGTTATATCAAATTTTTCGGAGTATTTGTAGGTACATGGGTTGGAGCGTTTACTTTCAAGTAACTTGGGATACAGTGCTTTTGTGTTATATAGGCAATAGTCGTTCTGTGCAAAAAATAGTCATTTGGTGCAGTGCGTTATGTAATAAAAAGGCAGGATAAAAGAAAATGAATATTATTATTTGTGATGACAGAAAAGATGACAGAAATAATCTGGTTAACTTGTTATCAGAATATGCTAAGAAAAAGAATTATGATTTTAATATTACAGAGTATGCTTCGGGAGAGCAGTTATGTGAAAGTCAGTCTGTACTTGGAGTGTAAATGTCAATATAAAATTGTAGGTTTTTTATCATATAAGAATGTAGGAAAACCTACACGCTTATATGATATTTTATGTAACTTAATTTTCCTCAATCATATACTGCATCTGATCCTTTAGTCTGTAGGATGGCCCATTTATGTTTATCACAGAGCAGTGATGAAGCAGTCTGTCAAGCAGAGCATTAGTTAGTACTGGTTCCTGAAATATATCAGACCACTTGGAAAATGGACTGTTAGTTGTTATTACTGTTGACAGCTTCTCATATCGCTTGGCTATGAGATTAAAGAATAGATTGGCTGAATCAACATCCATCTTCTGATAACCAAGTTCATCTATTATCAGAATCTTGTATCTGCAGAACCATTTGATTCTTGTCTCAAGTCTGTTTTCTGAAGCTGCTTTTTTTAGCTGTGATATTAAATCCTGAAATGTTATAAAATATACGCAGTATCTGTGTTTTGCAGCTTCTATCCCGATTGATACTGCAAGATTTGTTTTGCCTGCTCCCGGAGTCCCGCAGAATATGATATTCTCAGCATTTTCTATAAATCGCAGTGTCATAAGATCCATGATTTTGGACTTATCCAATGATGGCTGGAAACTGAAATCGAATTCACTACTCTCCTTAAAAAATGGGAAATTAGCTACCTTTACACAGCCTGTTATTGTCTGCTGTTTTCTGAAATCAATTTCACTGTCTGTAAGCTCACATAAAGCATCCAGAGCTGTTTTTTCTCCATCCGCAATCATATCCAGATATGTGTCTATATTTTCTTTGAATCTGAATAATTCAAGAGCTTCAAGATTATTTATTAAGTTGTTATATGTATTCATCAGTCCTCCTTGGCGGTATCGAATGGAAGTTCGGCAGTCAGGGATATGCTCCTGTCTGGTTCATTGGAATTTTCAGAATGTATTACTTCTTTCTGACCATCCAGTCCCCAGTCTTTTGCCTTTTGTTCCATATCCTTATATATCTTGTCTTTGTACTTATCATAAAGGAACTCAAATCCATCTTTGCGAAGAATTGATGGCGAATTATCCATATGCATGCAGTCTTCCATAACACAGCCATATGCAAGATTTCTGCACATATCTGATTTCATGGAATATTTGATGTGGGATATGAATAGTTCCCTGTCAGCAATGTACGGAAGCACTTCATTTATGCCTTTTCTAAAGGTTCTTTTATCTGTGTCTGACAAATGTGCATAATTATTTATAATCCATCTTCCATAATCACTCTGATTAATATAGGCTATAAGCGCTTCCTCAGATTTTACGGCCTCTTTTTCGGTCACAGTGACTTTCCGGCTGTCTAATAATCTGTCCATCATCTTTAGATTTCCTGTAATTACTGTTTCCATGTCCGTATCATTGATTCTGCCTTTCATAAGCTGTTCATAGTGGTGTTTTTTATAATTGACAGGATTATTATTTAATGCGTGAATAGTTACAAGTTTTCCGTTATAATAGATGTAAAGCTTGTTGTCCAAGCAGTCCGCTGTAACTTCTTCGCCAATGAGCTTTGGGTCAACTGAGTATCTGTTGCCATTAAAGCGTATAAGTGCTTCAGATGACACTCTGTATCTGTTTGGTGTGAGATAGGTGTCAATGAAACTTTTATGCGGAAGCGGCTTCAGGTACTCTTTTTCTTTGTAAAAAAGTGCTGTTGGAGACATTTTTGTTTCCTGATTAATTGATATGTTCATATCTTTATTAACTGCACTGATAAGCACTTCCAGTTCTTCTATTGTTTCAAACTCACCTTCATAAGCTCTGACACAGTCAATTATCTTATTTCTTGCTTCTACAGTTCCTTTAGTCTGCGGTGAGCGTGCTTTACACAGCCGCACTTTAAAGCCAAAGTCTTTTGCCATCTGCATGATGGAAACTGTAGGCTTTTTGGGTGTTACATTTGTATTGGAAACTGTCGCCATGTTGTCAAAAAGTAATTCTTTTGGAACGCCTCCAAACTTTCTGAAACTATTAATAAGTCCTCTTGCAACATCATCAAATCTTTTTTGTGCGGTCATTTCAAGATGGGCATATCTTGAATATTTCAGTGTTGTATGCAGAACGTTTATAACGAATTTCTCGCCATATATGTTAGTAATGCTGATATCCTCCTTCCAATCTACCTGTGCCTGTTCTCCAGGATTTTTTTCAAATCTTGGGTGCCCTTGTGTTCCGGCTTTAGGTTTCAGTTTGTTGACAGTGACATATCTGTTGAAGTTTGAATATGAACATATTCGGTTTACACCATATTTTTTTAACATGAACTGATATACCCCCTGAACAGTAATTCTTTTGATAGCCAGTTTGTCTTTTATTTCATTCCTGTATTCATCTAATTTACTTCCCTTGTTTCGCTTATCAGGCCTCCCTTCATAACCATTGTGGTATTTTTTAACTGTCCGCCAGTCCATACCATACTTTCTTCCCAGAGCAGCATAGTTGGGCTTGATATCAAGACTATCCATAACTGCCAGTTCTCCTTTAAGATTGTTTTTCATGCAGTGTTCACCTCCATAAGGAAGTGTAACAATACACCTAAAAATACAAAATAAGAATGTAGGTTTTCTGACATTTTTATATGCCATATTTCCTACATTCTTATATTAGCATTTGCACTTGGAGAGTGTCAGTTGTTATTTCTCGATATCAATATGCAGGGGATAGATGGGCTTAAAACAGCTAAGAAAATCAAAGAAAAATATCCCACACCTCTAGTCGTACTGGTAACAGCGTATATGAATTATGTGCTGGATGGGTATAAGGTGAAGGCAAGCCATTTTCTTCTAAAAGATAATCTTGCAGATACAATAGAGGAATGTATGGATGACCTTATTGCAGAAATAAAAAAGAACAGTAAAATTCTTGAATTTCATTTCGTAGAGGGAATAATAAAACTTCATATAGACGACATCATTTATATAGAAACACAACGGCATAAAAATGTATTTTACACAGAAAAGGGCACATTTCAGATTTATAAAAAACTGGATGAACTGGAAAATGAATTGAAGGATATGGGGTTTGTGCGGGCGCACTTGAGCTTTCTTGTAAATATGAGATACATTGTGAAAATCAGCAGTTATATTATGACACTTACCACAGGAAAGAATATATCCGTTTCCAAGGCACGTTATGCACAGGTAAAGAGGGAATATATGCTGTATAAGGGAGCAGAATAGCGTGGAAAAAAGATTTTTAAACATACAGAATTTGCGTTTTTACACAGAATTAAAATGTATGGAAAATACAGAAATGGAGATTGATATGACGTTCTGGATATTATCATTTATTGTGGAAATGCTGGAAGTAAAAGGAACACTATATTTTTCGGATACATTTATGGAAAAAAGAGAGGGAAAGTATAGGAACAGATACGGATTTTTGGCGTATTGTGTAGTATTTTACCTGCTGGCGATAACAGGCATATGGATTGGAATGTTTAAATGTATACCGATTATACTTGGTTTAGCTTTAATGAATTTGGCTTATTACAATGTTTCCTTCCGGCAGAGTTTTTTATTTTCAATTATCAGTTATGTAATGATGGCAATGATTGATTATATAGCTGTTGCACTTAGTGGTGGAGCAATAATTCAAGGAAAATGGTTTTTACAGGCATTGATATCAAAGACAGTATGGATAATTCTGCTTCTATTTATCAGAAAGTTCATTAAAACAAGAAAAAGCTATAGTCTGATTACAGGAAAGTAATGGCTGCAATTTGTCTGTGTACCTATATTTACGATTATATGTTTTATTTTTATGTATTATTTTGAAAATGATAATGTGCCGGAGATATTTTTATTTCTGTCTGTAGGACTGGTTGTGATTAATCTTATCATTATGGATTTTATGCAGGATACTGTAGAGAAAGAAGAAAAAATAAAAATTGCTGTGCTCACAGAACAAAACCAGAAAAACAGGATTGCAGATTATCAGGACAGGGAAGAAATATATAATCGTCAGCGAAAGAAAATGCACGATTATAAAAATCAGCTTGCTACAATTCAGACGTTACTAAAAAATGGGCACACAGATGAGGCACTTTCATTTACACAGAAATTAACAGAAAGCATAGCGGTTGATATGTCGGCGATTAACACAAACCATCCGGTGGTCAATGCTGTTCTGAACCAGAAGTATCGTAGTATGCAGGAGAAATATATTGCGCTTATCTTAAAGGTGGGTGATATGAATAAGATTAATCTGGAGGAGGAAGAAATAGTTATTCTGCTCTCTAATTTGCTGGATAATGCAATACGGGAAAGTGAGAGGGTGCTTAAAAACACAGGAAAAGCTGTAATTCATCTGAAATTGGAGTGCGAAGACGATAAACTTATATTGGCGGTAAGAAATCCAGTTACAGAAAAGGTGAGAATTGAAAATGATATGATAAAGAGCAAAAGAGGCGCTGAACACGGAATGGGTCTTCTGAATGTAAAAGCAGTTGTTGATAAATATGGTGGTGATATGGTGCTTTCCTGTGATGATAATGAATTCAAGGCTATCGTTATCCTGTAAATGTATGGTATTTGTGTGCTTGATATGGTCGTTTGGTGACATAGTGCTGTAAAATGGATTATTTTATCCGATAAAAGAAATAGAGGCTATAAGTGATAATAAAATAAAGCGGAGAATTGAATAATTAAGAGAGGTGTCATTATGATAAGTATCAATTCTAATTCTGTATATACATATGGCTATAATGCAGCAGCATATCGCAGACAGAATATTCAAAACACATTTGCAGAGAACGTGAATAAACAGTTAACACCGCCCAGCGTTATTCATATAGGGGAATTGGGATTTGGTGCTAATAATATGGGACGGCAGTATGCGTTGAATTATGCAGAGGACTCAACTGACGATAATCCAATAGTAAAAGGAAAATTATATTGACGATTTTAACAAATGTATATCTCATTTATATAAAAGTGGGTCTTATGATGCTGCATTATATGAAACAAATATTTTGAGGAAATATATGGATTACTTTAAAAGAAATATTACATCAAAACAAATATTATATTAAAAAATATTTTATAGATAAGATGAATAAAGTCGTTGAATACGAAACTACAACAGGTTCAGGTAATGTGAGTATATAAGCTTAGGAGAAAGTTATGAAAGTTCAAGGAAATATGTATATTAATAATCCAGAGGTTGTAAAAAATAATGTTCAGAAGAAAGAAGAGATTTCTAAAAATATTTTTTCTGAAGATGATGTGACAATCAGCGAATCTGCTAAAAAATTAGTTAAGGCTGCCCGTGATAAAATCTCGGACTTTCAGGCAATGCATTTTTCGTCAATTAATGGAGATATAAAAGAAATACCAGCAGAATACAAGTGCGAGAATTTGTTTAAGTTAGAATTAAAAGCATCTTCTATTTCTGGAGATAGGAGCGTTTTTGAGGGACATTCTGAAAATCAGGCTGAGGTTTTTGAAAAATGGATAGATGAAAATGCGGCAGAATATTTATCAGAAGATGAAAGAAATACATTGAAAGAACAGATTGGCACAATGGTATCAGAGGTAGACGATATGAATTCCAAGGAAGGATATCGTGGTACTTCATTTGAATCGGTATTTTTATTAAGTGCAAGTGAAGCAGGATTAAACAAAATAAATAAAATGTATGTTCCAGAGCAGTTGCAGGCTGGTTTTTCAGATATGATTGATGAGTATGTTCATTTTAATGAGTCGGCACGTAATTCGATTATGGAGAGAATGACACCTGATTATATGGTTGTTGGAATAGGAAGTAAAACAGAATCTTATAAGTATAAGTCAGAGATAATTTCAGATGAAAAATCTTTCTATAAGAATGAGAAAACAGAAATTACTGGTTTATGTGGTAAGTTTTTAAATGATGAAATAGATAAAAATTCATTTTATGACCAACTTAAAGGCTGCTTGAATAATTACTATGAAAACAGATATGAATTAAGAAATCAACCGGAAGCTGTTAACGAAAAGTCAAATGATATGATAGGTAAATTGCAGCATATGTTTGGAATTTAATAAAAGATAAAGTAAAGGAGTAAGTAATTATGAATATTAATTACAGTCAGTTTTACAGAGGAACAACAGATATTACTTCATATGGAAATGGTGCATATAAGAAAGACACTCTCGTAAAGTATGAATTCAATACAACAGATGAGAATGGCAACAAGGTTATGGATAAGATGTCAAGGGAAGAAACCTTGCAGGCAATGAAGGATATCAGCTCACAGTATGAAGATGGTGTAATTGTAGAATTTTCAGGTGATGGAATGGCTGCACTTGTAGAAAGCAGAAAAGGTGTAGTGGATGATAGCATAACACAGGAACAGCGTGATGCAATTGAAAACAGAAATAAAGAATTCCAGAAAGAAATTACACAGATTGACAATTCTATAGACCTTACAACAGATAACGTGACGAAGAAAGACAGCAATCAAAATTATAGCAGTAATCTTAAGACCACAAATGCACTTGATATGATGAAAACAATGGACAGTGACGCATACACAAAATATCAGAAAATCAGTAAAGAGAGCAGCAATGAGGATAGGCAGCTTAACGAATTGAAATATATTACAAATTGGTATGCTGGTGCTGTGAAGAAAAATCCGTCAATGGTTGATGATTACGAAAAGCAGAAGGAGGCAGATAGTAAGTCAGAAAAAGAGGCAAATTCTAAAGATGAGCCAGCCACAAAAGCAGAAAAATGTACAACAAATACAGATAATGTTGACAAGGAGATTGAAAAACTCAAAATGAAAAAACAGCAGCTTGAACAGCAGGTCAATGCTGTCGCAGGCGATGAAAACAGAATGAAGGAATTGAAACAAAGACTTAATCAGGTTGAGATTGAATTAAATCAGAAGGATAATGATACATATAGAAGACAGCAGGCAGAGATTTATTAAATCAACTTTCACAATTATTGCTACAATATAAATAATTAAACTTATATAAGCCATTTGGATTAAATTCTAAATGGCTATTTTTTATACTATTTTAAATCAGCCCGAAAGTATGGTCAGGCAATATTGAAAATATCACTCAAATAGAGTATTATAAAATAGAGTTAGATATAACTAACAAATGCAGTGTGAAAAGGAGTGAAGTCTATGAATATTACAGTTATAATCACAGAACTTTTGATTATGTTTTTAATATTTGCATTTCTGGTTATTGGTTTATTATTTATCACTCCATTGTCATTTATAAGTGATTATCCGCCAGAAATACAGGAAGCATATTATAAGTCACAGCATAAAGAGGCGGTTAAAGAAAAGTTAAATGCTATAATGCTGGTTAAAAAAGTTGTTGCACTCATAGCATTTATGTTTATATTTGCGTGGATGTTACATCTTGCGGGAGCTAAGACATTTATTCAGGGGTTGCTGCTTACATATGTATATGCATTGGCATTATTTGCGTGGGATACCTTTTTCCTTGATTGGGTACTGTTTGCCAATATCAAGAAAATAAGACTTCCAGGAACTGAGCATATGGACAAGGAATGTCATCAGAAATGGTTTCATATAAAAGTATGTATTCCGATGATTCCAGTATTTGCAGTTGTTGGAGTGCTCAGTTCATTAATTATGATTATGATGTATTAAGACTAATTTGCTAATATAAAGAGTTTATTGAATGAAGAGAAAAAGGATTAATTAAATATAAACTAATAATATATTTGTTTGAATGAGGAGGGCTGAATATGACTAACGAAGAATATAAGAAGCTATCAATTGATGAATTTACAAAAGTGGCAGAAAGATATGAATGTAATCACGCAGGAATATATGAAATGTGCAAGAAAGATTATCCGGATATTGTTAAGGAATTGGAGAACGAAGCATTTACAGACTTATTAGATGCTGGCTGTGGACCTGCGCCGATAATTTCACTGTTGGCAGAAAAATATCCAGACCGCCATTACACAGGACTTGATTTAACACCAGCGATGATAGAACAGGCAAGGAAGAAGAATATTCCTAATGCAGAATTTGTTGTTGGTGATTGTGAGAATTTTCCTTTTGATGAAAATGCTTTTGACGTAATAATATGTTCCAACAGTTTCCACCATTATCCTAATCCACAGGCATTTTTTGACAGCGTGAAAAGATGTCTTCGTCCGGGAGGAAGATTAATACTTAGAGATGTGACAAGTGACAACAGGCTGCTTTTGTGGTTTATGGATAATATAGAGCTTCCTATTGCTAATATGCTGGGACACGGCGATGTAAGGGCTGCCAGAAGAAAAACAGTTATGGAGTGCTGCAAAAAGGCAGGTCTTAAGGTGGAAAAGTTCGAGATACGTAAAGGTATGAGAATGCACTGCGTTATAAGAAAAGCTTAAGGAGTATATGGTATGAAAGAGAAAGTAAAGATAACCGGTGTTCCTGAAACAATGATTCAGACATTATATGCAAGGGCGAAGGAAACCCAAAAGAATAATGCCAAAATCAAAGATGACATAGCTGTAGGGATAGTGGAAAAGCTTGATTACGATTTTTCCAAAGCAGATAATGATAAGACTATGGCTAGTGGTGTGATTGCAAGAACTATTGTACTTGATAAGATGGTAGGGGAATATCTGGATACTCATTCTGATACGGTTGTTGTCAATATTGGCTGTGGAATGGACACAAGATGTTATCGTATGCAGGGAAAATATAAGCACTGGTACAATATTGATTTGCCAGAAACAATTGAGATAAGAAAGCGTTTTCTGACAGAAAATGGTCCTGTATACCAGATTGCCAAGTCTGCAATGGACATTTCATATACAGATGATATTGAATATAATAAAGAAAATGTGCTTGTAATCATAGAAGGTTTGTCAATGTATTTACACGAGAATGACATAAGACAGATATTTTCGATTATAGAAAAAGCCTTTAATAAGTCAACAGTAATGATCGAAACTATGTCACCATTTTTTGTAAAGCATATGAAGGAAAAATCGATAGAAGGAAGTAATGCCAAGTTTAGCTGGGGGGTTAAAAATGGAAAAGATCTACAGCAGATTGTGCCAGCATTTAACTGGAAGCGTGATGTAAGTCTGGTCGAGGGTATGAAAGAGATTATGCCTGTTTATAATGTGCTTGGAATAATTCCCGCAGTGTGCGGTATGTCTAATAAAATAGTGGTTATGGAAAGATAGTTGATTTTTTTGAATAAATCAGACATAATTAATATGACAAATATGTAAATAACAGGTGTAAGATTAATAATGATTGATAACATAGAATATTATATGGAATATCTTGACGGGCTGACTAAGGATATGCCAGAGGAGTTTGTAAAGCTTGCACAGGTATTTGAACTTAGTGTGTTCGAGCCTGTTTATATGGAAGGCGAAGATGATATATACGCAGCTTATCTTATGAATGATTCAGTCGAAAGTTATTTTGTTTTTGAGAACTCTATAATGACAGGAGAATATAAGAATATTGACTGCGAACAGGTAGCTGGAATAGAAACACTTAGCGACGGATATATGCTTATAGTTAATCAGGGCGGCGAGAATATATTCACAATAAGATTTAATAAGCTAGGTATTATGACTACATATTTTAATTATGGCAGTATGGGACATTTTTGGGTTAAGGGATATGAGTATTTAAGACAACTGGAGTATCAGCTTGCAGATGTCAGGGATAAATACAGATATCTTGGAAGCTCGTCTTGTACCAGTAAGGAGCTTATATTTATGCAGCTTGCAGATTTTCCACCTATTAAGAAGTATAAATCAGTGCCAGAAGCTTATTATGTGCCATATCCCGATGCAGTTTATTCTGAGGCAGTGAATTATCTTATAGATATAGCAGTGAGTGTTGGCGATAAACGTATGGCAGGTATGCTTAAATGCTATTTGAATAAACCGGACATAATTAAGTGTAATATTATTGCGGCTATGTTTCATAGAAAGGCACATAGCAGATTTATAGATAAGCTTATTATGGATGTGCGTAACGAAGCTGACAATTATGTCAAAAGGACGTTTAACAGTGACGAGGAAGCACAGTATAAGATAGTTCATAATAAGGCTCTTAAGGCACTGGATAGATACAAAGAAGCAGGATATGAGTGTCTGTTATACAGGGAAGAACCATTTATGTATTCCAAGGACTCAATTACATATAAAGAACACATATTAGTGTTTAGAAACGGTCGTATTAATAGAAAATGTGATATATATACATATGAAGCATAGTATATAAATGTAATATATAAATAAAATTTATACTGTTCCACAACATATTTTAATAAAATTTACTGCATATATAATGAATATTGAGAAAAATATGTCATTCGCGCAAGAAAAATGTCATTTCGCGCAGATGGCATTTTTTTTGTGTTTTTTTATTGTATAATAATGCCAACATATAAAGCTTTCGTAATATTTTTAAAGACTGCATACGTTTTTATTGCAGGGAAAGTACGATAAGAGAAAGGAGAGTCTATGAAATATTTGAAAAAAATAATAGCAGTGGTATTAGCTGCAGGTATGATTATCTCCAATGCACCTGTGGCAGGTTCGGCTGCAAACCAGAACAGCAGGGCATCTAAGAGAACTTATAATTGGTATGATAAGTGTGCTGACGATATTGATGAGAATTATACTTATGAAGGTTCAGACCTTGGGATAGAGGCTACTGAAGATTATACAACTTTTAAAATATGGGCACCAAGTGCAACGTATATAAAAGTTAATATTTACAGAAAAGGTGTGAATGATGACGATGAGTCATCTAAAGTTGGATCATTTACATTGGAAAAAATGTTCGCTAATGGAAATAGAGATGTGTGGACAGGTGTATGGACATTAACACTTATAGGAGACTGGAGAGGATTCTATTACAATTATACAATTTCTACGACAAACATAACTGGTGCACACGATACAAAATATCAGGTTGCAGACCCATACTCAGTGGCTGTAAGTGCAGATGGCAAGCGTTCTTATATTACAGATCCGGATATGGTATCTCCTGATGGATGGGAGAATGATAAGCATATATATGTAGATACAGCCAAAGCTAATAATGTATACAAAGTAAGTATTAAAGATTTTTCAACAGATACATCATCAGGTACGACATCAAATGGCAAATACAGTGCATTTACAGAAAAAGGTGCAACTGTAAATAATGCAGGTGAATTGTCATCAGGTATTGATTATCTTAAAGAATTAGGTGTTACAACCGTACAACTTGCACCATTTTCAGATTATGCTTCTGATGATGAATATGTAGTTGCGAATTTTAATGCACCGGAGCCGGATTATGCTTCTGATGCATCAAATAGTGAAGCAATAATAAAAGAATGTAAAGCAATGATTCAGGCACTTCATAACGCGGGAATTTCAGTTGTAATGGAAATGCCATATACGCATACGGTTACACCAACAGAGTCTGTATTTGAAAAAGTAGTTCCTGGTTATTATTACAGACATAATACGAATGGAACTTATTACACTACAACTGATTATGACAATGAGTGTGCCACGGAGCGTGCAATGTATCGTAAATATGTTGAAAATTCCATGAAATACTGGGCAGAGGTATATCATATAGATGGATTTTCAATAGATTTAGTTGACTGCTTTGACACAAAAGCATATCATTCAAGACTGGATAAATGGTTAGATGAAGTAAAAGAAAATGTTGCAAAGACAGATCCCAGACTTGTTATATGGGGCGATAATTATACCAAGACAGATAGACAGAATAAGACATCTATATATGATAATATAATTAGTTCTATTAATGGAAGCACATATGGAGCAAGAAATGAAAAAGCAATAAAAATGTATAAACAGCAGGCTGCAATGAAATATGCAACACCAGGAATATTATATATGGATGCAGGAGAAGAAATGTGCAGTAGTGTTGAAGGAACAACACAGCAGGACAAGTCAGTGCTTGAATGGCAGAAATGTATAGATTATACAGATGTAGTATCTTAGTTATAGAGGTCTTATGGATATTAGAAAAGCCTTTTCACCACTTGCCGATAGTCAGAATATTAGTAATAATAAAGAAGCTTATGTACTGACTAATACAACAGAAGGTGAATGGAGCACTATGGCAGTATTGAATAATGATACAGCTGATGATAAAGAGATTGCAATTCCAGCTTCAAGAGAGGCCGCAGACTGGGTGATTATTGCTAATGGGGAAAGTGCCGGTTTAGTATCACTTGGTGAAGTCAGTGGTTCGACTGTAAAAGTGCCGGCGTATACGACAATGATTCTTGTAGACAAGGAGAGTTCATTGCAGGTATCAGTGCCAGAAGAAAAAGGAAGAGTAATTATTGATTATCTGAGGACAGATGGTTATGGTAATAGCAGTTTTGAGACACCATTAAGAGAGTCGATTACGCTATATGGTACAGTAGGAACAGGGTTTGTTGTGCCACAGAATCTTAATATTTCATCTTATTATGATCTTATTAATGCGGAATATGGCAAGAAGGGTATATTTGAAACAGGTACAATCAGGCTGCGATATTATTATAGTGCTAAATATAAGCCAGATCGTTTGGTAGATGGAATTATTAATGATGGTCATTATTGTGAAGAAGTACGATTCAAAGTAACTGATCCGGCTTATACAGAGGTAAGAGTTGATGATAAGAAGCTGACACCAGATAGTAATGGTTATTATACTGTCTCATATGCTGATAAAGAACAGACTATTAAATTAATAGATAATAATGGCTGTAATGTGCAGCTCTATATAAAGGTACTGGAAAATCATATACCTAACAGCAACGATTGTACTAAAGATTCTGTTTGTACTATCTGTGGCAAGGTATTTCCTGCACAGACAAGTCATAAGTACAGTGATAGCTGGTCAAAAGATGATACTTACCATTGGAAAGTATGTGAGAATGATGGCTGTGAAGTAACAAGTACTAAGACAGAGCATAGTGGTACAGACGATGGAGATTGTACAACACCTGTAATATGTGAATGTGGACAGATTGTTACAGCGGCTAAAGCAGAACATACTTATGGTGAGTGGAAGTCTAATGGTGATGGCACACATACAAGAAAGTGTACAATACAGGGCTGTACAGCAGAAGAAACTAAGGATTGTGAAGGCGGAGAAGCAACATGTACTAAAAAAGCTGTATGTACATATTGTAATTCAGAATATGGTGCGTTAAATCCATCTAACCACAGTGGAAGTGTTGAATGGGTGCAGACGGAGGGTACACACCAGAAGAAATATGAATGTTGTGGTGCTGAATATGAAGCTGTTGAAAGTCATAAGTGGGAAAATGGACATTGCAGTGTATGTGGATATGGCTGTGAACATACAGGTGGAGAGGCAACCTGTACAGAAAAAGCAGTCTGTACTATTTGTAATTTCCCTTATGGAAAAGTAGATGAGAATAATCATACTGGAACAGAGGAATGTATTAAGACAACAACAACACACGAGAAGAAATATACCTGCTGTGGTAAAGTAACATTAGCTAAAGAAAATCATAAGTGGAAAGATGGTGTATGCGAAATCTGTGATTATAAATGCATACATACAGGAGGGGAAGCTAATTGTACAAGTGGTGCAATATGTGAAAACTGTGGCATGGAATACACAGATAAAGAGCCTTCAAAGCATACAGGAAATCCAGAGTGGGTGCAGACCGAAGATACACACAAAAAAGCATATGGCTGTTGTGGCTTAGAGGTATCAGCAAGTGAGGAACATATCTGGGAGGCAGGAGTATGCAAGATATGTGCTTATCACTGCCATCATACAGGTGGAGAGGCAACTTGTATACAGAAAGCACAGTGTATAATCTGTAATGAGGAATATGGAACATATAATCTTGGTGTGCATAAAGGCTTAAAGTTAGTAGAAGCAAAGGCGGCAACTAAGGCAGAAGAAGGTAATATTGAATACTGGCATTGTGAAGATTGTGACAGATATTATGTAGAAGACAATGGCTATGTCGAGATAAAGAAAGCAGATACAGTAATTGCGAAGGTATCTGATAATGATAATTCAAATGGAGCAGGCTCAGGTGATGTGGTTGACAATGGTACAGGAGCAGGCTCAGGTGATGCAGGTTCGAATGATACAGGAGCAGGCTCAGGCAGTGCTGGTGCTAATGATACCGCTGCAGAAGTGAAAGAAACCCCGGATACAGCTGACAATAACAGTATATTTGTATGGCTTCTTATGTTATCTGTTGGAGGAATGACAGTATGTATGGCTATTAGCAGTAAGAAAAGGAGAACTAACGGATAATAATAAAAAATAACAGAAAGAAAAGCTGACAAATAATATCAAACAGAATATTATGATTGGCAGAATATATTCAGAGGCAGTATATTCAGGTGTTTATAATAATATAGTTTTAATGGCGTGTGAAAAATAGAAATTTTTCACACGTCTTTTTTATATTATAAGGTATAGTATATGAGTGAGAATATAAGAATATAAAATAAATTAAAAAAATTGATTGACATGTCAGCACTAACATGTTAGTATGATGACATCAAAGTAATTATGCAGCATAATATTTATAGATAATTGGTGTACGAATTAATTAATAATACGAAGTACATCTATAATAAAGTGATTTTTTGATTATATTTTAATTTAAGGAGGATTTAGCATTATGGATATGACATTAAGATGGTATGGACCAGGTTATGACAGTGTAACACTTAAACAGATAAGACAGATACCTGGAGTTAAGAATGTTATTACAACACTATTTGGAAAGCAGGCGGGAGAGTTATGGCTGCCTGAGGAGATAGCTGAACTTAAGAAGGTAGTATGTGATGCTGGTCTTGGAATAGCCGGTATTGAGTCTGTTAATGTATCAGATGATATTAAGATAGGTACAGCTAAGAGAGATGAACATATTGATAATTATATTAAGACATTACAGGCTCTTGGCGAAGCTGACATCCATATGGTATGTTACAACTTTATGCCAGTGTTTGACTGGACACGTTCTGAGCTTGCAAGAGTAAGGGAAGATGGTTCAACAGTTCTTGCTTATAATCAGGATACTGTAGATATGATTGATCCTGAACATATGAAAGAGTCAGTTGAGAAGATGTCTAATGGTTTTGTTATGCCGGGATGGGAGCCGGAAAGACTTGACAGATTAAAAGAACTTTTTGAAATGTATAGTGATGTGGATGCAGAAAAGCTGTTTAATAATCTTGTATATTTCCTTGAAGCAATCGGACCTGTATGTGAAAAATATGATATAAAGATGGGTATTCATCCAGATGACCCAGCATGGCCAATATTCGGATTGCCAAGAATTATGACAGGTAAGGACTCAGTTACAAGACTTCTTGATGCTGTTGATAAGCCTTATAATGGAATTACGTTGTGTACAGGTTCATTTGGTTCTAACCAGAACAATGATTTATGTGAGATTATTAAGGCCTGCAGAGGCAGAATTCCATTTGCACATGTAAGAAATCTTAAGTACAACTCTCCAAGAGATTTTGAAGAGGCAGCACATTTATCATCTGATGGATCTATAGATATGTATAAGATTATGAAGACTTTATATGATACAGGCTTTGACGGAGTCATAAGACCAGACCACGGAAGAATGATATGGGATGAGGTTGCTATGCCAGGATATGGTCTTTATGACAGAGCATTAGGTGCCACATATCTTAATGGTCTGTGGGAGGCTATAGATAAGTCAGCTCAGTAAATTTTGTATGGGAATATGGTTTTATATATGAATATGTATATAGGAATGGAGGATTAGCATGAAACTTTCAATACAAGGTATTAAAGATAAAGAAGCATGGGAGAAGGCTGGAATAAAGCTTCCATCATATGATGTTGAAAAAGTTGCAACAGCTACAAAGGAAGCACCTGTATGGGTTCATTTCGGAATAGGCAACATTTTCAGAATATTTATAGGTGGAATAGCAGACTCATTATTAGAGCAGGGATTGTCAGATAAAGGAATTACATGTGTTGAAACATTTGATTATGATGTAGTTGATAAGATATACAAGCCATTCGACAATCTTGTTATGGCTGTTACATTAAAGGAAGATGGAAGCACTGATAAGAAAGTATTAGGTTCACTTACAGAGGCTGTTAAGGCACAGTCATCAGTAGATGCTGAGTGGTCAAGATTGAAGAAAATATTTGCAAGTCCACAGCTTCAGATGGTTTCATTTACAATAACAGAAAAAGGATATGCACTTCGAGATGCAAAGGGAGAGTATTTTCCATTTATCAGAAGTGATATAGATAATGGTCCTGATAAGGCATCATCAGCTATGGCAGTTGTGTCAGCACTTTTATATGAAAGATTTAATACATGTAAGGCACCTTTAGCAGTTGTGTCTATGGATAACTGCTCACATAATGGTGAAAAGTTAAGAAATTCAATAACAGATATGGTAGGCGAATGGCAGAAAAAAGGTTTTGTTAGCGAAGATTTTGTACAATATGTCAATGATGAAAATACAATATCTTTCCCATGGTCTATGATAGATAAGATTACTCCAAGACCAGCAGATACTGTGGCTGAGTCGTTAAAAGAAGCCGGGGTTGAAGATATGGACCCTGTTATTACATCAAAGAGAACTTATATAGCTCCATTTGTTAATGCAGAAGGACCACAGTATCTTGTTATAGAGGATAGATTTCCGAATGGAAGACCACAGCTTGAAAAGGCAGGAGTATATATGACGGACAGGGATACAGTTAACAAGGTGGAGAGAATGAAGGTTACAACCTGTCTTAATCCATTGCATACAGCACTTGCAGTATATGGCTGCGTATTAGGCTATGACCTTATAGCTGATGAGATGAAGGATAAGGAACTTTCAGAGCTTGTAAAAAGAATAGGGCTTGTTGAGGGTATGCCTGTTGTTACTAATCCTGGTATTATAGACCCAGAGAAGTTTGCAGATGAAGTTATAAATGTGCGTATACCTAATCCATTTATGCCTGATACACCACAAAGAATTGCAACAGATACATCTCAGAAGGTTGGCATAAGATATGGTGAAACTATAAAGTCATATGTTGCCAAGGATGGAAGTGCCAGAGCACTAACTGCCATTCCGCTTGCGATTGCAGGCTGGTGCAGGTATCTTCTTGGCATTGATGATAATGGTGAAGCTTTTGAATTATCCCCAGACCCTATGGCTGATGAATTGAAATGTCAGCTTGATGGTATCGTATGGGGTGAGTCATCATCTTACACGGGTCAGCTTAAGAACTTATTGTCAAATGCTAATATATTTGGTATAAATTTATATGAAGCAGGAATTGGTGATAAGATTGAAGAAATGTTTGTCGAAGAAATATCAGGAAAAGGTGCTATAAGAGAAACGCTTAAGAAATACCTTTAATGTGATGCAGATGTTATAATATACGTTTGACATGCTTATCTTATATATAATATAAACATATTGTGCCGTTCAGAGCTGTAGAGATTATGCAGGATATTGGTTCTGGACGGCTTTTGCTATTTATTTTATTAATTGTTTTATATTTTTATATTAATGGCAGATTGCTGTTATATATAGAAAGGCTGTAATTTTATGGAAAAATCATTAAATGAAGAAACATATGAAAAATTAAAATACGATATAATGAATTTTGAAGTTTTGCCAGGAGATTCTATAAGTGCCCAGAAGATTGCATTAAGATATAATGTATCAAGGACACCTGCAAGAGAGGCAATAGTTAATCTTGAGAAAGAAGGACTTTTAAAGGTTATACCTCAGTCTGGAACGTATGTAGCCTGTATTAATTGTAAGCGTTCAGAGCAGGAATGGTTTGTCAGAAAGAGTCTTGAGATTGGGATGGTTGATGCAATTTTTAAAAATGCAAGTGCTGATATGCTTGATAAGATGGCAGAGCTTAATAATCGACTTATTAATTATGACGAAGAAACAGAAAGTATTCCAAGAATAGAGATAGATAATGAATTTCATCAATTAATATATGAATGTTCCGGCGAACAGCTTGCGAAGAATATAATAAAGACACAGATGAGCCATTACAACAGAATTAGATATCTTGCAGAGTTAAATAAAAACATAAGCGTAAAGACTAATGATGAGCATAATATGCTTATTGATGCGATAAGGAATAAAGATAAGAGAATGTATCTTCGCGTTATAAAAGCACATATAAGCAGAATATTTAATGAACTTGATAAGCTTAAGGGAATATATCCGGAATATTTTGAAAAAAATTGAAGTAAATGAAAGAAATTCCCCTTATATCCGCATATTTTTGTATCATTATATTAAAAAGATAAAAATGACTGACGTAATATACTATCATTACGTCAGCCTTTTTTAATTTATAGCTTATTTGTGTTGTATCATTTCGCGGTATTGCGTAGGAGTCATATTTTTAAGCTTTTTAAAAAGCTTGGTAAAGTAGTTCACATCGTTAATGCCACATTGTGCGGCAATATCCTGAATAGCAGACTGTGTTGTGTTGAGCAGATATATTGCATGCTCTATTCTTTTATTGTTGACGAAGTTCGTAAGAGTCACTCCGGTTTCTTTTTTAAAGAGCGTTGATAAATAACTGCTGTTTAACATAAACTCTTCTGATAAAGCGTTAAGGCTTAAATCAGCTGTGAGATTGAAGGATATATAGTTGATTATATTCTGTATAGGCTTGCTATATGTCCGTAATGAGTGTGACTGGACAAGAAGACAGTATTTTCTTGTTATTTCATTTTCTAATACTTCAAGCTGTGCGATTGATGTGCAGTCTTCAATTTTAATTGCAAATTTGCGCGATATTTCATCAAGATGTACCGGATGTATATATGCAGTCTGTGCAGCTTTACGGCAGATTGTATTTAATATAATCATAAAGTTCTTTCTGTCACGTATAGAGTCAGATAAGCGTGGCTTTATATCAGAAGAGTTAAGACGCTCCATATTTTCAATAGACTTATAATCTCCATGTGCTATACATTCCATAAGAAATGCTTCATTTTTATAGCGGATTTCCAGAGCTTCGACAGATTTTTTTGTAGGCTCAGGTGCTTCTTCTTTATACATATACTGGGTTAAATTCTTATTAAGTATATGTTTTTTTTCAATAGTATAATTATTACCCCAAAGCCTGCTGCAAAGACAGCTTATAATAGCTGTAATACATCGTTCATCAGCAAATACTGGAAGAGCAGAGTAGTACAGCTGCATAAACTCATTATACTGCACAGGAACTGAATTGTAAGAACATAAGTCAAGTATTCTCTGGTTAGTGAATCGTTCATATGAGAATGGACCTGCTATGAATATTCTTGTGCTGTCCGGAAGCTTAATATGTATATATTCACATGAAAAGCTGTCATGTATAAATAATGCAGTATTATCCCTGTTATAGGAGCTGATAAACTGGCTGAAGTTTTCTTGATTATTCATATAAGTATTCTGGGTGAAAATGTTATTTCTAAGTCCACCATCAATTTGATTATCCCATGTGTAAGGAGCGTCAATAATATAGGATGGAATTTTTATTTGCGATAAAAGTTCGATTGTATAATCTAAATATATTTTGTATTCCATATATATTCCCCCAAAAGCTATATTTTTACATTATATTTACATATTATAGCATAAGTTGTATAAAATATTATCTATTAATTATTATTTTTAAAATAATTTTTAAAATTATGATATGTGCATAAAACAAAAATTTATATCTGTAACAATTATAAACTTTAAAACTAGCATGTCTCAAATGTAATCACTAACATGTTAATATGAGCACAACTGACATGTTAGTATAATTTAATTATACAATAGTATAATTTTTAGTGTGAAAATTGTACAGGTAAAAATTATACTATAAAGACTAAATTTAGTAATAACTGTTAATAATTAAAAAGGGTATTATAAAACCATAGAAAACAACAACACAACGAAGTGCAGAACAATATTTAAGGACGTCTTTAAAGAAACTATTTAACAATTAATGATGAATACAAAATATATTTCGCATAAGAATGGAGGATATACAATGAAAGAAACTAATGGAAAGGTAAAGCCTTTCGGTATAAAAGATAAGCTGGGCTATATGTTTGGCGATTTTGGTAATGATTTTACATTTTTGTTATCAGCAATGTTTTTACTTAAGTTCTATACAGATGTTATGGGAGTTTCAGCAGCACTTGTAGGACTTATGATGATGGCAGCAAGATTCGTCGATGCCATAACAGATGTAACAATGGGACAGATAGTAGACAGAAGCAGACCTGGTAAGAAAGGTAAGTTCGCTCCTTGGATAAGACGTATGTGTGGTCCGGTTGCTGTAGCTTCATTTCTGATGTATGCAACATATTTTAAGGGAATGCCAATGGGATTTAAGATATTCTGGATGTTCTTCACATATCTCCTCTGGGGAAGCGTATGTTACACAGGAGTTAATATTCCTTATGGTTCAATGGCATCTGCAATTTCAGATAACCCAACAGACAGAACATCACTTTCTAACTGGAGAACAATTGGTGCAACACTTGCACAGACAGCTATAGGTGTTATATTACCACTTGTAGTATATTATACAGATGCAGCCGGTAATTCAGTATTATCTGGTGAAAAGATGATGATTGGAGCATTAATCTGTTCAATAGGCGCAGTTATATGTTATATGCTCTGCTATCATATGACAACAGAAAGAGTTAAGGTAGAACAGAATACACAGAAGTTCTCATTTAAGGAACTTATTAAGCAGCTTGTTCATAATAAGTCATTAATAGGAATTATAGTATGTGCATTAGTATTCTTACTTGCACAGTTATCATTAAGTAACATGAATGCTTATGTATATCCTAATTACTTTGGTAATATAAAGGCTATGTCTATAGCAAGTCTTGCAGGAACAGTTGTTATACTTGCACTTTCAACATTTATAGTAAAGCTTGCTTCAAAGATAGGTAAAAAAGAATTATCAATGATAGGATGCTTTATAAGTGCAGCTTCCTTCATACTATTATTCATAATTCATACACACAATGTATTGGTATGGGTAGGATTAATAATCGTAGCTACAATAGGAACTTCAATGTTCAATATGGTTATATGGGCTATGATTACAGATGTAATTGATGAGTCAGAGGTTCAGACTGGAGTCCGTCAGGATGGAACAATTTATTCAGTATATTCATTTGCAAGAAAGCTTGGACAGGCTTGTTCATCAGGTTTATCAGGAGTGCTTCTTTCAATAATAGGATATACTTCAGTAACAGCCTTTGATCCAAAGGTAGTAGATGGAATATATAATATTACCTGCCTTGTACCAGCGGGAGGAATGATATTACTTTTACTTGCTTTATGGTTCTTATATCCTCTTAATAAGAAGAGAGTTGAAGAGAATGCAGAAAAGCTTAGAATTAAGAGAAATGAAAATGCGTAGTGCAAAACAATATGTAGGTATAAAGTCGGGGCATCTGACCCCGGCATCATCTGAAAAATAAAATTATTATACAAATTATTATACAAAATTTTAAAATTACAGGAGGAATCAATTATGTTATATCCAATTTTAACAGAATCAAGATTATTAAGTGACTTAAGTGGAGTATGGGATTTTAAGTTAGACAATGGCAATGGCTTTGATGAGAAATGGTATGAAGCACCATTAAAGGATGCAGATACTATGCCAGTTCCAGCTTCATACAACGATTTAAAGGAAGGAGCTGATTTCAGGGATCATTACGGATGGGTATTCTATCAGAGAAACATTTCAGTTCCATCATATGTAAAGAGCCAGAGAATTGTATTAAGATGTGCAGCAGTAACACATTATGCAAAGATTTATCTTAATGGTAATTTAATATGTGAGCATAAGGGTGGCTTCCTTCCATTTGAGGTTGAGTTAAATGATGTGTTAGAGGATGGTGATAATCTTCTTACAATAGCAGTTAATAATGTTATTGATTATACAACTCTTCCAGTTGGTGGTAAGGCTAATATGATGAGCGGTCTGATGGGAGGAATGGGTGCAGGAGCATCTGAAAAGCCTCAGAACAATCCTAACTTTGACTTCTTTAACTACTGCGGTATCACAAGACCAGTTAAGATATACACAACACCTAAAACTTATATCAATGATATTACAGTAACATCAGATATTGACTTTGGAAAGGAAACACCATCAGCAGTACTTAACTATGCCGTTGATATTGAGGGTGTGGATAAGGATAGCACGGCTTGTAAGGTTGAGGTGTTTGATGCTGAGGGTAACAAGGTTGCAGAGGCAGCAGGAACACAGGGAAAGCTTGAGCTTGAGAATGTAAAGCTATGGCAGCCATTAAATTCTTATCTTTACCAGATAAAGGTTACAGCAGGAGAAGATGTATATACTCTTCCATATGGTGTAAGAAGCGTAAGAGTAGATGGAGTTAAGTTCCTTATTAATGAAAAACCATTTTACTTTAAGGGCTATGGAAAGCATGAGGATACATTCCCTAATGGACGAGGAATTAATCTTCCTATGAACACAAAGGATATATCTATTATGAAGTGGCAGCATGCTAACAGCTTCAGAACAAGCCATTATCCATACAGTGAAGAGATGATGAGATTATGTGACGAGGAAGGTATCGTTGTTATTGATGAAACAACAGCAGTAGGTGTTAACCTTCAGTTTGGTGGCGGTGCTAACTTTGGCGGAGAAAGAATCGGTACATTTGATAAAGAACACGGAGTTCAGACACAGGAGCATCATAAGGATGTTGTAAGAGACCTTATTTCAAGAGATAAGAACCATGCCTGTGTTGTTATGTGGAGTATTGCCAATGAGCCTGACTCAGCAGCAGAGGGAGCATATGATTACTTTAAACCATTGTTTGACCTTGCAAAGGAAATCGATCCACAGAAACGTCCTTGCACATTAGTAAGTGTTCAGGGAACAACTGCTGATACTGATTGTTCTTCTAAATTAAGCGATGTTATATGCCTTAACCGTTATTATGGCTGGTATTTTGGTGGACCAGACCTTGAAATCTCTGAAAAAGGACTTCGCAAGGAACTTTCAGACTGGGGCAAGCTTGGAAAGCCAGTAATGTTTACAGAATATGGTGCAGATACTGTCAGCGGACTTCACGATACAACATCTGTTATGTATACAGAGGAATATCAGGTTGAGTATTATGAGATGAACAATAAGGTATTTGATGAATTCGAATTCGTAGTTGGTGAGCAGGCATGGAACTTTGCAGATTTTGCTACAAGCCAGAGCTTACTCAGAGTACAGGGTAACAAGAAAGGCTTATTCACAAGGGATAGAAAGCCTAAGATGGTAGCTCATTACTTCCGTAACAGATGGAGCAATATTCCAGAATTTGGATATAAGAAGTAATATACAAATAAACAATCAGGTAAATATAATAAGTGATTCACATTAAAACTTTCTCAATTTTATAGTAACAATAAAAAGGGGTGTCGCATTAAGAAATTAGTGCGGCACCTCTTTCTATACATCAAAAACAATTATATGAAATGTAGTTAATGAAAGAGACTGATATTGACAAAGATAGTGAAAAACTATTAGACTATAACTATATTAAATAGTAGTTTGGAAATGGAGATTAAGATGGCAGAAGTCAGAGTTATTAAATTAAATGAAAGTGTGTATTCTAAGAATGATAATCAGGCGGATATGACACGCCGTATGTTAAATGATAAGAAGGTGTTTTTCGTTAATATTATGTCATCACCGGGAAGTGGTAAGACTACTATGCTGTCAAGACTTATCAATATGCTTAAAGATGATTACCGCATAGGTGAGATGGACGTTGATATTGAGTCTGATATAGATGCAAGAAGAGTAGCAGAGTCAACTGGTGTAAAGACAATGCAGATACATAACGGAGGTTTGTGTCATATAGATGCCAAGATGACGGCAGATGCAATAAGCGAGTATGGTGTAGATGACCTTGATATACTATTTCTTGAAAATATAGGTAATCTTGTGTGCCCTGCTGAGTTCGATACAGGGGCACACCGTAATGTTATGATACTGTCAGTTCCTGAGGGTGATGATAAGCCGCTTAAGTATCCGCTTATGTTCTCAGTATGTAATGTTGTACTTGTTAATAAGATAGATACTCTGAAAGCATTTGATTTTGATATGCAGAAGTTTACTAATCATGTTAAAGAACTTAATCCAAATGCTATAATTATGCCAATAAATGCAAAGACAGGTGAAGGTATGGAACAGTTTGTAACATGGCTTGCAGATGAACGTAAAAAGTTAACTGAGAAATATTCATAAGTTCTGGCATAGTTAGCTTTATCCGGATTTTGGAACAGGTCGATAAACATACCAGCAACGGCTTCAGCATAGAAATTACACAGGAATATCCTGAAGTTTTAGGATATAATAACGTTGAGTTTTTCGGCATATAATTGCAAATGTGGTTAATTGTAATTAATAGGAGATATTTATATGAAAAAGACAAATAAAAAATATATTGTTATATGCGTAGCTGTTATTTTGATTATAGCAATAATGGTTATATATGAAATAACAGGCAACAAAAATAATAGTTCGCAGACTGATAAATCAGAATATTCAGTGTCAACAACAGATAATGAAAAGAATAATGCAGATAATTTTATATCAGATAATAAAGAAACACAGATAAGGGATGATTATGCAGAGATTTATGATTATGAATATCAGGGTAATTATGCTAGAGTAAAGTTTAAAGATGGTTATTGGGGAATTGTTAATAAAAATGGAAAAGTTATATTTGATGGGGCTGATTATATCGAAAAACTGCCAACAGTTACAGCATTATGCAGCGCTGTAAAAAATGGACACGCAATTATATTTTATTTAGATATCGATAGTGACAGCGTTCAGGTGATTAAGTCATTTGATGAATATGTTAATATTTCAGAAGTGTATTTTGAATGTTTTGCAATTGTTCAAGATATAGATGGATATTACGGAGTAATAAGAGATAAGAAATAAGATGGTTTGAGGAAGAATAATATGATTAATAATTTAGGTGAGGGCAGTATACCTAAGCTTATGGCAAAGCTTGCAATTCCAGCGGTTGTAGCTCAGGTAGTGAATTTGCTCTATAATATAGTTGACAGGATATATATAGGACATATACCACAGATAGGTGCAGATGCACTTACAGGTGTTGGTTTATTTACGCCGGTTCTTATGCTTCTTAATGCATTTGCAATGCTTGCCGGTTCGGGTGGAGCACCAAGGGCTGCTATTTATATGGGTAAGAAAGATAATGCTACGGCAGAGAAAATTGTCGGGAACTGTTTTACATTTTTAGTGATATGTGCAGTCGTGCTTACAGCAGGATTTTATGGGACATTGCCAGTGCTTCTTAAATGGTTCGGTGCAAGCAGTGTTACAATGCCATATGCTCTTTCATATGCAAGGATATATGTGCTTGGAAGCATATTTGTGCTTATTGTGTTAGGAATGAATTTGTTTATTACAACGCAGGGTTTTGCCAAGATTAGTATGCTGACAACAGTTATCGGGGCAGTTATTAATATTATATTAGACCCGGTATTTATATTTGTATTCAATATGGGCGTTCAGGGAGCAGCACTTGCAACAGTGCTTAGTCAGGCAGTTGGTGCAGTATGGATACTGCATTTTCTTACAGGAGATAAGACCATTTTAAGACTTAGAAAATGTAATCTGAAGCTTAAAAGCACTATAATAATGCCATGCCTTGCACTTGGAATATCAAGCTTTGTAATGCTTTCAACAGAGAGCATATTATCTGTAAGCTTTACATCAAGTCTGTCACGTTATGGCGGTGATCTGGCGGTTGGTGCTATGACAATTATAACAAGCACTAACCAGCTTGTTCTTATGCCATTGCAGGGAATATGTCAGGGTGGACAGCCTATTATGAGTTATAATTACGGTGCCAAGAACTATGACAGGGTTAAGAGGGCATTTTTTACACAGTTTAAGGTATGTATTATATTTACAATTGCAAGCTGGGCAGTTATGATGCTTGTGCCTCAGGTATTTGCCGGAATGTTTACAAACAATGCAGAACTTAAGCAGTATACAGTGTGGACGTTAAGGGTATATATGGCAGGAATGTTTTCACTGGGCTTTCAGATATGCTGTCAGCAGAGTTTTATGGCACTGGGACAGGCAAAGGTCAGCCTTATTATGGCTTGCCTTAGAAAGCTGATACTGCTTATACCACTTATATTCATACTTCCGTTATTTATAAGCAATAAGGTGTTTGCAGTATTTCTTGCAGAGCCAGTAAGTGATATTATAGCGGCAGTGGTTACCACAAGTGTATTTATGGTTAAATTTAAGAAACTGCTGGTAGAGGATAATAGCTGACAGTATAAATAGAAAATATTATAAATATATCAGGAGATAACAACTAATGAAGTCACAGTATGAGCATATTATTCATCCATTTCCTCCGCTTTATGACAATAACTCTAAGATACTTATTCTTGGAAGTCTGCCATCTGTTAAATCAAGAGAGCAGATGTTCTTCTATGGACATCCGCAGAACAGGTTCTGGAAGGTTATAACGGCAGTCATTAATAACAGTGGAATGAATGATAAGAATATTGAAGTTCCAGTTACGATAGAGGATAAGAAGCAGATGCTGCATAATAATCATATAGCTTTATGGGATACTATATATAGCTGCGATATAATCGGTTCAAGTGACAGCAGCATTAAAAATGTCGTACCAACGGATTTAGGACAGATTATAAGCAATTCCCGGATTGAGCGTGTATACTGTAATGGTGCAGCTTCAGGTAATTATTACAAAAAGTACCAGCAGAAAGTACTTGGTATTGAAGCAGAGGTTCTTCCGTCCACAAGCCCTGCAAATGCTGCGTATTCATTGGACAGGCTCATTGGAATATGGAGTGGAACAATAAATATATAAGTAATATGGAAAGTAAGGACAGATATTTGGATAATAATAATCATAAATATAAAAAAGATATAATATTAATTGCAGCATTTGTTATCATAGCAGTTATTGCATTTGTTGTGATTAATCATTTTGTTAAGAAAGATGGTGCATTTGTGCAGATAAAGGTTGACGGACAGGTGGTAAATACAATACCTGTCAATCAGAATGAAACACTGACTATAGAAGGATATCAGGGTGGAAGCAATATTGTCACAATAGAAAATGGTGGTGTGACAATGACAGATGCTGATTGCCCTGACAAGTTATGTGTTAAGACAGGAATGATAAGCAAGACAGGTGAAACAATAGTCTGTCTTCCGCACCGTGTGGTTGTAGAGATTATAGGAGCGGCGGCTGATGATAGCGGGGTCGATTCAATAGTAAGATAGTAATATAAGTAAGGCAGTTGGAAAAAAGTGCAATAGTGTGTTTGTAAATGCAGAATAGGATGAAAAGAAAATTATTATATAATAGTTGAAGGAGTAAATACATTAAAGAATATGACAAAAGAACATAAAAAGAACAACAGCACATATAACATTGCTATGTGCGGGGTGCTTACGGCACTGGCTATGATATTCAGCTATATTGAGAGTATTATACCAGTTCCAATACCAGTTCCTGGAATTAAGCTTGGAGTTGCCAATATAGCAGTTATCACAATTCTTTATACATTGGGAATTAAGGAAGCGGTTATAATTAATATTTTAAGAATATCACTGACTGCAATGCTTTTTGGTAATCTTAACAGCTTTTTGTTTAGTATTGCGGGAGCAGTGCTTAGTATGGTAACAATGATTGTTCTAAAAAAAATAGACAGTTTTTCGTATATCGGTGTGAGTGTAAGTGGAGCAATTATGCATAATGTCGGACAGATAATCGCGGCAATATTTATAATGGGAAGCAGTGCTATAATATATTATCTGCCAGTGCTTATAATAGCTGGTGTAATAACAGGTATTATTATAGGAATTGTGTCAGGAATAGTAGTTAAATATGTAAAAAAAGGGGCTGTCGCTTTAACGATTGAAAATCGTTAAGGTACCAGCCTCTTTTTCCTATAAAAATACGATTTTTAAGTTACTATTTTATTTATGTTTCTTGCAATTGCTAAAAGAGTACTTTCAGCGAGTACATTCGCAGTCCATTACCTTTTATGCAGTCACTCTTGCAAGGGCAGTCGCTGCAATTCTCACATGTATAGATAGTTTTTTCACTCACATATCCTGTTTTAGTTTTATTGTGTCTTATATGTGATACTGTAAGTTTCCTGTTATTCTTACATGTATAAAAATCGGATATTTTATCGTATTCCATGTTTTCTATCTTTCCAATATCATTCTTGTATTTCCTTGTTTTTGATATCTCATAATTAGCCGGCTTTATGAATGCTATCTGATTATTAGCTTCAAGAAACAGATAGTTTTCCTCGCTCTCATAACCAGCATCCGCAGTTATGTTCTTATATTTGAATTTTAAGTTATGTTCAGCATTTTTGAGAGCATACAGCTTTTTGCGTAGTCTCTTTAAATGTTTGATTTTTACTACATTTCCATAAACTATTTTTATGTCATAGAGTTGTTCACATTCAGCTACAAAATCAGCTAACTTAATTAACAGTTTTGCCTGATTTTTTGTAACGGCTTTTTTCCACACGAAAGTATATTTATTGGCATTTGCCTCGATTTTTGTACCATCAATAAAGATAGTTTCACCGGATATTTCACCTAAATCAAAAAGGATATTTGAAACTTCTGCGAGAATACGCTTAGAACAAGGGGCAAAATGAATGCTCCTGAATCGTGCAAGTGTTGCATGGTCAGGTGCAGAATGTCCTTCTAAAAGAAACATGAAATTGATATCTCTTATATAGATCAGTCAAATCCATCTCCTCTACAAACTGACTGAGTAACCGCACAGAATCATTCTTAGGAATAATTGTTCCTAATTTGAGTGGAAGTTTTAGTTGATATCCACTCTGATTTAAAGTATAATCTTTTTGTAATTTATTATGTAGTAGTATGCTAATATTTTACCATAAATCCCAGGGTTTTCGAAGCCTGGGATTTATTTTTTTCAGATTATATACCACATTAACATAAAAAAAGGGGCATCGCACTAATTTCTTAGTGCGACAGCCCCTTTGTGGTAATAGGGTAATTAATAATTTATATTTCACATGCTACATCATATGCTGATTTAATAGCATGTTCAATATTACTTGGACGTTCTCCAGCACAATCACCAATATAGTGAAGTGGAAGAGGACAATCAGAAAGCTCTGGAAGGTTCTTTCTTGCACCAACAGCCATTACAACAAAGTCTGAAGCAATTTCTTCTGTTGATGTATTGTCGTCTATTGTTTTTTCAACAACTACAGAATCATCTTTAATTTCTGATAATTTTGCAGATGTTACTATTTGAACATTATAATGCTCTAATTCCCTCATTAAAGTAGGTAAAATAGTGTTACTTTCTTCTTTTGCAATCTGATCCATCATTTCAATAATTGTAACCTTACATCCGCGTGAAGCCAGATATTCAGCGGTTTCAACACCTACAAGACCACCACCGATTACAGAAACATTACCGAATACGATTTCTTTCTTGGCAAGTACATCCCATGCACTTGCTACAGTTGGAAGATCTTTGCCAGGAACAGGGATTATTGCATTGTTTGCTCCTGTTGCCACAATTACTTCATCGAATGAATTATAATCTTGGGATGTGAATTCCTGACCAAGCCTGAATGTTACATCCAATTCAGGAAGTACATTTGTATAATAATTAATGCTTCTCATCATTTCTTCTTTTCTTGGAGGTACACTAGCAATAAGTAACTGACCACCAATCTGAAGTGATTTCTCAAATATAGTTACATGATGTCCTCTTAATGCGGAAACACGTGCAGCTTCAAGTCCAGCAATACCAGCACCAATAATTGCTATATTCTTTGTTGATGCTGCAGGAGTAATCTGACGAGATCCTTCGTAACCATTTTCAGCATTAAGTACACAACTTAAGAAAGCACGATTCTGAATATTATCTGTACATCCTTTATTACACATCATACATGTTCTGACATTACAGCAATGTCCATCTGCACATTTGTTTGCAAAGTCAGGGTCTGTGAGAAGAGAACGACCTAATCCAATAATATCAGCAGAACCATTTGTAATAACTGCTTCAGCAGCTTCTGGTGTAACGATACGGCCTACTACAGATACAGGAATAGATACAAACTCTTTGATTTTTTTAGAATAAGAAACCATAAATCCGTATGGCTGTGTTCCCATGGCAGGGATTGTATCACCCATATTTCCAGTATGGTTAGCCTGTGCAACATGTAATGTGTCAACACCGCAAGCTTCTAATTCTTTAGCAAAAATGCAAGCTTCATCAAGTGGAAGACCACCTTTTCCTCTAAAACTATTTTCTCCAAGAGGAGTAACTATAGGAAGCTTGTAGTCGATAACCATGTCAGGTACGATTGTTTTTAATCTTTTTACGAGTGTTAATGCAAAACGTGTACGATTAGCCAGGTCACCGCCATATTCATCAGTTCTATGATTTAAAATAGGAGAGCAAAGAGAACCAACAAGACGGTCTCCATGTACTTCAATACAATCAACACCAGCTTCGTGTGCTAAGATAGCACAGTTTTCCATATGCTTTATTATTTCATCAAGCTCTTCTGCAGTAACTTCATTTACAAAGTGCTGCATATCATGGTGAAGTTTAGCTCTTGCTTCCTGCATTTTGCCCTGATGAAACATATCGTTTAAAGCTTTAACATTGTAGTCAGGATGGAATAACTGAATTCCAAGTTTTGCGCCATTTTCATGACATGCGTCAGCAAGTCTTTTGAAGCTTTGAACCTGCTCAGGTGAATAAAGCTTTGGTGTAGGAGAGAATGTTGGAAGTGGTGCAACATCTCCAATTACTATATATCCGACACCGCCTTTTGCGAGACGCTCGTAAAAACGAAAACTTTGTTCTCCAATTGAACCATCTTTTTCCTCATATCCTGTTGTAAGTGGTGGGAACATAATACGGTTTTTAAACTCAATATTTCCAACTTTTATAGGCTCTAATAATTTCATTGTTCATACTTCCTTTCAAATTGAATATACTATTTAAGTGGTGTTAAAAACTCTAACATTAATTTGTCTAATTCTGCTCTTGCAAAAGCACTGGCAAAATTGTGGTTAGCGCCTTCAATTGTTTTATAATTGCATTTTCCATTGTAAAGTGACTCATATCTATGGCATGTTGCATCATCTACCAAATCATCTGCAGTTCCTCTTATAAGGAGGACTGGTCCGTTGTATCCTTCTGCTGACGAGAATGGCTCATAATTAAATAAATCATGATTAAAAGATGTTGGGAAAGTGAGTCCTTCAATATCGGCCTTGGTGATCCCCTTAGCTTCCATGGCTTCAGCACGATCCTTACATCCAAACCACATTCCAGCACCTGGACACATAAGTATGAGAGCATAAGGATTAACAATAGGAGCGGCAGTAGCAGCTGCGTATCCTCCCATACTCTGACCAGATAAGATAATCTTATCTGGATTGGCAAAATCTTGTGTTTTAGTCCAGTTTATAATATCCTCGATATCGTGTAGGATACCTGTAAAGGTCATGTCCTCGAATTCACCATCACTTTCACCATTTCCGTATAAATCAAAACGGACACTGGCAAATCCATGTTCAGCTAATAATCTGGCTGTGTGCGTATAAATACTTTTGTAACCGCTTTTATTCCCTGTAAAGCCATGTACATTTACAATAGCAGGAAATCTTGTGCCATCTTCTGGAATGTTAACTATTCCGCGTAAGATGTGTCCATCACGGTTTGTGATTTCTACTTGTTTTGTCAATTTAAAATACCTCCATTTCTAATTTTATTCTGCAGTAGTAGCATTTCGCTTGTCAGCTAAATCCTGTAACATTTCAGCTGTTTTCTCTTTTGTAAGAGGGTAGATAAATTTTAATACCAGAACAGCTAATAAATATCCTACAACATATAAACCTGTATATGTTTTCCAAAGATGTCCTGAGAATGCTTCATTCTGGACAGCTTCATTAACCTGGAATCCAGCAATTGCAAGTGCAAAACTACTCATACTTCCTGATACAGCATTAGCAAGTTTACGGAAGAATGTATATGCCGAATATACAATTCCTTCATTACGTTTTCCTGTCTGAAGTTCTTGATAATCAATTGCATCATTTACAAGTGCCCAAACTAATACTTGGAAACCACTTACTCCAAGATAGCAGATTCCGTTGATGATAATAAAGAGCAAAGGATTTTCAAGTGGGAAGAAGAATAAAATAGCATAAACAACAACTGAGAAAGTTGCACTGTACATGATCCATTCTTTCTTTCCAAATTTCTTAGCAACAAATTTTGTGCCTACGAATGCAATAAGTGACCAGAGTACACTTAACATACCTGAAACTGCCATGATGGCAACATTTCCAAAATAATCGCGGAATAAATAAGTATTTAATCCGTTAACCATACCTGCTCCAACAATACCGATAAAGCTTGATAACATAACTCCGAGTAATGCTTTGTTTTTAGTAATATCTTTAATTACCTGGAAGTAGTTAAACTTTTCTTTTTTCTCAACAACTGGTTCTGTAATAATACGCTCTTTACACCAATGAGATGTAAACATAAGACAGATTAATCCAATAACTGCACAGATTGCTGACATAATAAGGAAATGGCTAGGTACTGGCTGGTTATCTTTATATAAGAATAATGGTCCAGCAATAACGATAACTGTCATAAAAATTGTACCGCCAAGACTTCTGAAACGAGAAAGGTCAGTACGTTGGTTAACATCATCAGTCATTACACTTGAAAGACTACCAAATGGAACGTTGACACATGTGTACATAATTTCGTAAACAATATATGTAATGAACATATAAGCAATACGTGCACCATAAGCGAAATTGCTTACGTTAACAAATCCTAATATACAGAGTACTGCAGTTGGAAAAGCAAAGAATTTAATCCAAGGAATAAATTTTCCTTTTCCTTTGTTTTTGTGGCTATCAACAAGTGCACCAATTAAAGGGTCATTTATAGCATCCCAAAACTTTGTAACAAGCATAAGGATTCCTACGTGTACTGGATTAACTTTTAATACCAGTGTATAAAAAATAGCAAGATACATGGCACGGAACTGCTCAGTACAGCAACATCCCAAATCGCCAAGAGTGTAACCAATTTTGTCCTTCATGGAAAAAGGTCTTGTTTCTTTCATGATAATTTACCTCCAAACATTTATATTGTTTTAGTAGCTACAATCTTATTATATTGGGGTTATGCTGATATCCATATACAAATATTGCTTGCAAACTACGAAAAATTGATATATTGTATATTTTGACGAAATGAACAAAAAATATAATAGGAAAGTGTACAAAATAGACATATGAAAAAGCAAGGCTACAAAATGGAATATTTGAAAATATTGGATAGTGCCCAGCGAAGCTTTGGGCAAAAGGAGAGCTATACAATTGTATTTATAGCTGGTGGGATAGGGTATATGCACCAGGAGGACGATAATATTGTATGTACTATGGAGGATTTGATATTTATTAAGCCAGGTAATAAAGTAAAGCTTGAATATCGTAAAAATAAGTATCCTCTTGAAGTTTATGTTCTTTATATAGGTGGAGAACTTTTAAGGAAATTGTCAGATGAAGAAACAAGACTTGATGAAGCGTTTGATTTTGTTCCGTATCAAGTTAAGATTGTTCATTCTGAGACTGAATCGGCTATGCTTATAAAGAATATATCAAAAAAGCTCTATTCGATGAATAATGAGCCGCCTAAATTTGCCCACTCATTATACGAGAAAAGCCTATTAACTATGATTCTTGTACTTGCACTTCGCTCATCTGTTCAGGATGATGTACAGATCAAGAAGAAGAAGAAAAAACACGTTGTAATGGATGATATTTTTATTTATATCAGAGAACATTTGACAGAAGATATCTCGTTGGAGCGCTTGGAAAATGAATTTTATATAAGCCGTTATCATATAGTAAGAGAGTTTAAAAAATTGACAGGTGAGACACCTCATTCATACATTGTAAAGAGCAAACTTGATTTATGCCGCCATTATATAGAGCAGGGGAAAAGTATTCATGAGGTATATGAGCTTGGTGGATTTGGAGGGTATAATCATTTTTTTAGAGCATTTAAGAAAGAATATGGTGTTACTCCAATGCAATATTACAAAGATTTAAAGATTGACAGGAATGAAAAGTAATGATTGTGTTTGTAGAATAAAGCAAATTTTGCCTGATTTTTTGTAACGGCTTTTTTCCACACGAAAGTATATTTATTGGCATTTGCCTCGATTTTTGTACCATCAATAAAGATAGTTTCACCGGATATTTCACCTAAATCAAAAAGGATATTTGAAACTTCTGCGAGAATACGCTTAGAACAAGGGGCAAAATGAATGCTTCTGAATCGTGCAAGTGTTGCATGGTCAGGTGCAGAATGCCCTTCTAAAAGAAACATGAAATTGATATCTCTTCATAAAAGAAGGGGCACCGCACTAATTTCTTAGTGCGACAGCCCCTTTTTTTATATCATTATTTAGTTTAAATTTTTAATAGAATTACTGCTTATACTGTGTCATTGATAAATCATCAATAGTCTTAACAACAGTATGAGGAATTGGCTTCCATTCAACCTTCTTAAATAACGCTACAATTGAGATTGGAATATATGTAGCTATAAAGAGAGGAAAAGAGAAAAGATACATAATCTTCTTTCTTGCAGGTGCAAGAATCTTCTTCCACTCAGTTATTAAAGTTATAAGTCCTATTACTAAAAGCATCATATAGAAATTAAAGAAACCAAGTAAAATAGCCTGAACAGTTGGACCAGCAATCTGCTTGAATAATGTAGGATTAAGACCACCACATAATAATATTATTACATTAAGAAGTATTGTTCCAAGTGTAAATAAAGTAGCAGGTGCAAGTGTCATTATCATATCATAGCAGGATACGAACATTCTCTTTTCCTTGAACATTGTCCTGAATAAGTCTCTGCCATACTTAAATAATACCTGATAGAAGCCTTTTGTCCAACGCATACGCTGATTCCAAGACTGTTTAAATGTTGTTGGCTGTTCATCATAGAACATAGCATCTTCGCAATAACCAACCTTTTCGCCATCAAGAATATTAGTTACAGTAAATTCAATATCCTCTGTTAAAAGATTGCATTTCCAGCCGTGGTTCTTCTTGATAATAGAGCTGTCTACAAGATAGCCAGTTCCGGATACAGCACAGCTTGTCTTAATCATCATTCGTGGGTTGTTAAGATATTTAGCTTCTCTTATAAACCATAAAGAATAACCGGCTGTAATCCAGTTAGTGTCATAATTCTTAGAGTTACGATAGCTTGTGACAACTTTGTACCCACTGTCGAATACTTTGTTCATCTCTCTGACGTAATTGACATCGATAATATTATCTGCATCGAATACGAAATAACCGTCATAACAAGTGTAATCACCGCGTTCTTCACATATCTTATTAAAGACATAGTCCATAGCATAGCCTTTACCAATAAGTATATTGTTGAAACGCTCATAAACAATGGCACCGTGTTGTCTTGAAATCTCCGCAGTATTATCAGTACAGTTATCAGCTACTACGATAACATCAATAAGCTCTGAAGGATAATTCTGGTTCTTAATACTGTCAATTAAATTGCCGATAACGGCATTTTCATTACGTGCGGCAATAATAAATGCGTATTTGTGAAGTGTCTTAGCTTCGGTGTTGTAATTCTTTTTTTTCTTTTTACCAAGCAATGCGATAATAACGTATATTCCCTGATAACAATAGAAGATGGTCAATACAATATACACAAATGCGTTGATATCTGATACGATTTTCATTTGAAATCCTCACTAATCATTAAAAAATAAAAGTCTGTTAAAACTTTTACAAACTTTTGCAAAGTTCTTTACAGATTATATCATTAGTTCGTTAGCTGTCAATAGTTAATCGAACTAATATTTCTAAAAAAAGTGACAAAATTCGCTCTCAATGTGATATTATATGTGTTATTATATAAAAGTTACATATACACATTGGCGAAAGGAATACTAAAATGTATAAAGAAATATCTCAATTAATTATGTATGGAAATCTCGATAACAGTTCTATTTTATCATCAATGGCAGATATATTCAATCGTTTTGATAACAAATTATCATCAAAAGAAGAGCTGGTTACAGATATATATACTCAGGTAAAAAGAATTTTAGAAGTTGCAACAGATTATGGTTTCGATAAGAATTTATGGCAGAATTATCTTACATATTTTCTTATTACTAATGAGAATCCATTCAGCATTACCTGTGAAAAGGTAGGAGCTAATGACGGAAGTGTTAATGTATTTGCAAAGAATGACTTTAAAGTATTCTACAATCTTTTCCATTATGATTTTTCATTTATAGAGAAAGAACTCGGCATTGACTGTTTCTCTATAATCTCTGATTATAAGGCAATCGTTAAGAAGGAGCTGATGTATAATAAAAATGTAAGTGAAAAGGTTCAGGCATTAAGCGAAAAGCTTGCCAAAGCTGCTAATGCAGATGAATTCTTTGATATAGTTACAGAATTCTATAAAGCATATGGCGTAGGTATGTTCGGACTTAACAAGGCGTTCAGAATATCTGCAACAGAGAATGGAAAGCTTACATTTAACCCTATTAATAATATGGATAAGGTTGTATTAGATGATCTTATTGGATATGAGATACAAAAAAAGAAGCTTGTTGAGAATACAGAGAACTTTGTTCAGGGCAGAAAAGCCAATAATGCTCTTTTATTTGGTGACAGTGGAACTGGTAAGTCTACAAGTATCAAGGCTATCGTTAATGAATATTATGACCAGGGCTTAAGAATGATAGAGATATATAAGCATCAGTTTAAGGATTTATCAAATGTAATAGCGGCCATTAAGAACAGAAACTACAAGTTCATTATATATATGGATGATTTATCATTTGAAGAATTTGAGATTGAGTACAAATTCTTAAAGGCAGTCATTGAGGGTGGCGTTGAAACTAAGCCTGACAATATTCTTATATATGCGACATCTAACAGAAGACATCTTATCAAAGAAACATGGAACGACAGAAATGATATGGAATCTTCTAACGGACTTCACAGATCAGATACGATTGAAGAAAAGATGTCGCTTGTTAATAGATTTGGGTGTCAGATAAGCTATTCTAAACCATCTAATAAGGAATATTATAATATTGTAATAGGACTTGCCAAGAAAAATGGACTTGATATGTCAGAAGAAGAACTTATGGCTGAGGCTAATAAGTGGGAATTAAGCCACGGAGGCATATCAGGAAGAACCGCACAGCAGTTTATTAACCATTGTCTTGGAATGCGGAAGTAATAATATGACTACTTCGTAGTCACTTAGAAGTTTCTTCGAAACTTCGGATGCACTGAAAAGCTGCACAAAAATAATGATATTATAAAACAGCATTTTGAAAAATAGGATAAAAACAACAAAATAGAATCATAAATAGTATTTTAAATATAAGAGCGGAGAGTAATAATGTATTCATATATAATAGGTGAATTTGTTGAGATGACACCAGAAGGGATAGTTATAGAGAATAATGGGATTGGCTATGACATTAAGACATCGTCCCTTACAGCTGAAAATATTCCTAAATCAGGTGAATTTGTAAAGGTGTATACATATCTGCACGTAAGAGAAGACGATATGAGCCTGTATGGATTTCTTACAAGAGATGAACTTAACGTATTTAAATTATTAATAAATGTCAACGGAATAGGTCCTAAGGGGGCACTTGGAATATTATCAGCAATCAGCACAGATGATTTAAGATTTGCAGTACTGTCAGATGATGTTAATCTTATAAAGAGCTGTCCGGGTGTTGGTGCTAAGACAGCACAGAGGCTTATTATTGAACTTAAGGATAAGTTAAAGGTTGAGGAAGCCTTTGAGATGGCACTTAATAACAGAAATAAGGCAAATGCGGCAGCAGAGCAGGATAATTCTATTATTGTTATGAATGATGCTGTTGAGGCGCTTGTATCACTTGGCTATAGCAGTAAGGATGCGATTAAGGCTGTCAAGAAGGTTGATGATATTGATAAGAAGAATTCAGAGGCAATACTTAAGGAGGCTCTTAAAAGCCTTGCAACTTTATAGGTAAAATAAAAGAATATTTGAATATAAGAGAGCATTTGATTATAAAATAGTGCTTAGTTATAAAAAGGGTATTTAATTATGAGGAGGTGAAATACAACGTGGAAAAAAGAATAATATCCACAGAAATCCTTACGGAAGATGCAAAGATAGAGAATTCGTTAAGACCATTAAAGCTTGATGATTATGTAGGACAGGAAAAGGTTAAAAGAAACCTTAAAGTATATATAAAGGCAGCAAAGGAGAGAGGAGATTCACTAGACCATGTCTTATTTTATGGACCTCCTGGACTTGGTAAGACAACACTTGCTGGAATTATAGCTAATGAAATGGGAGTTAATATAAAGGTAACTTCTGGTCCGGCTATAGAGAAACCTGGAGAAATGGCAGCAATACTCAATAATCTTAGTGAGGGAGATATATTGTTCGTTGATGAGATACACAGACTTAACAGACAGGTTGAGGAAGTACTGTATCCAGCAATGGAAGATTATGAGATTGATATAATGATTGGAAAAGGTGCTACTGCAAGGTCGATAAGACTTGACCTTCCGCATTTTACACTTGTTGGTGCAACGACAAGAGCAGGACTTTTATCTGCACCTTTAAGAGATAGATTTGGAGTTGTTAATCATCTTGAATTCTATAATTGTGATGAATTAAAGAAGATTATAGTAAGGTCAGCAGAGGTTCTTGGTGTTGATATTGATGATGATGGTGCATATGAGCTTGCAAGAAGATCAAGGGGAACACCACGACTTGCCAACAGATTATTAAAGAGGGTAAGGGATTTTGCACAGGTAAAATATGACGGTAATATAACTAAAGATGTTGCTGATTATGCACTTGACCTTTTAGATGTTGACAGGGACGGACTTGATAGGAATGACAGGCTTATTCTTTCTACAATTGTAGAGAAATTTGACGGAGGACCTGTTGGAATAGAGACACTTGCGGCTTCTATTGGTGAAGATTCGGGAACGCTTGAAGATGTATATGAGCCATATCTTATACAGAATGATTATATTAACAGGACACCTAGAGGAAGAGTTGCAACAAAGAAAGCATATGATAATCTTGGTATTGAACTAAGAGAGTAGATATTGTATACTTACTATATATTATTGTTAAGCAGGTCAGGAGGATGCAGATGTCATCAAAGAATACAACAGAGGTAATCATAGGTGGAAAAGTATTTACTTTGGGAGGATATGAAAGTGAAGAATATCTTCAGAAGATAGCATCATATATTAATAATAAACTTGCTGAGTTCGGTAAAGACGAGAATTTTAGAAAGCAGTCAGCAGAGATAAGAGCTAATCTTATGTATCTTAATGTTGCCGATGATTATTTTAAGGCAAAGAAGCTTGGTGATGGTTTATCTTTAGAGATTGAGAATAAAGATAAGGAAATCTATGACCTTAAGCACGAACTTATTGCAGCACAGATAAAGTCTGAGTCTGCTGATAAGCAGATTGAGGAATTGAAGGGTAACATAGAGAAGCTTCAAAATACCATTGTAAAGCTTGAAACAGAACTTAATGATTCAAAGAAATAATTATATTTAGCGGGGCTGGGGACAATGTGCTACAGTCCCGATTTGATTAATAAGTATTATAGAATGAGGATAAATGATATATTATGGAATTAACACATGGTAACAACTACAACAGAATAGAAGTTCTTGCACCAGCAGGTTCTCTTGAAATATGTAAGGCTGTTATTAATGCAGGGGCAGATGCGGTGTATCTTGGAGGAGATATGTTCGGTGCAAGGGCATACGCAGGCAATCTTAATAATGAAGAGATGCTTGAAGCACTTGACTATGCACATAGAGCTGGGTGCAGAATATATCTTACAGTTAATACACTTCTTAAGCACAAAGAGATAGAAGGACAATTGATTTCATATATAAGACCATTTTATGAACACGGACTTGATGCGGTTATTGTTCAGGATTTAGGAGTTATGTGGCTTATAAAGAAACATTTTCCAGATATGGACATACACGCGAGCACACAGATGACACAGACAGGCAGTCTTGGTTCTAAGCTTCTGTGGGATATGGGTGCAGAGCGTGTTGTCACTTCAAGAGAGATGACATTAACTGAGATTGCACAGCTTCATAAAGATTGTCCGGATATGGAGATTGAAAGCTTTGTTCATGGTGCTATGTGTTATTGTTACTCGGGACAATGTCTTATGAGCAGTTTCAGAGGTGGAAGAAGCGGCAACAGGGGAAGATGTGCACAGCCCTGCAGGCTTTCTTATAAAGTATATGATAATGACAGTCAGATTAACGACAAAGATAATTCCTTTGCATTAAGTCCTAAAGATATGTGTGCCCTGCCTATACTTCCAGATATAATAGAAGCTGGTGTGTATTCGTTAAAGATAGAAGGAAGAATGAAAAATGTGACCTATGCCGCATATGTTACTTCTGTATATAGGCATTATGTTGATGAATACATTAAATATGGAAGAAAAGGCTATAAAGTAACTAAGAAAGATATAGATAATCTATGCGATATATATAACAGGGGTTCTTTTACGACAGGGTTTTATAACAGCAAGAAGGGTAAGGAGATGATGTCGTATGAACGTCCTAATCATAGGGGGAGCGAAGCATTAAAGGTTGTTAGCAATGATAAGGGAAGAGTTACATTTAAAGCATTAAAGGATATCAATCCACAGGATGTATTCGAGATTGACAAGGAACACAGCTTTGAGAGTGGCTCGTTTGTTAAGGCGGGTAATACTTTAGTGGTCAATCTTCCAAGAAAATATAATCTGTACAAGGACAGAATTATTAACAGAATGAAGAATTCTTCTCTTGAAAGACTTGTAAAAGAAAAGTATGTGCAGACAAGCTTTGAAAGAGATATTGATATGTATATGGAGGCTGTGAAAGGCTCACCATTAAGTCTTACCGCTGTGACTGGTCAATTCAGTGCAAGCATATCAGGCAGTGAGGTGACTAAAGCTTTAAAACAGCCAGCCGATTACGAAGATGTTAAGAGCAAGCTTATAATGACAGGTAACACCGGATATAAAGTGTCTGGCATAGAACTTCATATGGATAATGATGTGTTCTTATCGGTTGGAGAATTAAAGAAGCTAAGAAGAGAAGTTATAGCACAGCTTGATAATAATATATTAAGTTCATATTGCAGGACATATAAAGAGCCGGACGATAGTATAATAAATCCCTGCTGTATGACATATAACGAGCAGGATAATAGCATATTAAGTTCGGATTGTGATGCACATAATGAGTATCACAATAATTGCACAGGTATTGAAAGCCAATATAATGATGTGTCAGATAATGCTGGCAAGATGTTATGTACAGTATATTGTCATTCCTTTGATATTGTCAGCTCGGTGATTGATATAGTCAGCAGTCCTGATAATAAGCTGGATATTGCAGTTGGAAGAATATATCTTGGTTTTGGAATGTATTACAGCGACCGGCAGAGATTTATTAAAGCTTGTGAAAAAATTAACAAAATGGGAATTAAGCTGTTTATAGCACTTCCTTATATTCTTGAACAGAGCAGGGCAAGACAGCTTTCGGCTATGCTTGATGATATAGAACATAATACTGGAATAATAATAGACGGCTATCTTGTAAGAAATATTGAAGAAATCGGACTTATAGGAAGCAGAAAGTCTAAAGTTAAAGATATAATTACTGATACAGGATTGTATGTATTTAATAAGTATGCAGGTTATGAATTGAAAGATATTGCTGATAAGGCGGGGGTAAGGCTGCTATCCCACACACTTCCGCTTGAGCTTAATAATTCTGAGTTACAGGATACTCTGACTGCTGGAAGTGAGATTATTGTGTATGGAAAAATACCTGCTATGGTATCTAAATCGTGTGTTAGAAAGACTTATGGAATATGTGATAAGAAGTGTAGTACAACTCTTTTAAAGCAGGGTAGTGATGTAAGCTACATAGTTGAGAGCGTATGCAGTTATTGTTACACAGTGACGTGGGCAGGCACATTTGATTTAACAGAGGAACTTAAAAGAAATGACCTTGGCGTTAGGTCGTTAAGATTTGAGTTCATAGATGAAGATACTTTTACAATAAAGAAAGCTTTAAGCTTTGAGGGGGTATCGCCATATAAGGGACATTTCTATAGAGGAGTCAATTAATTATGCAGACAGTTTGTTTGGAATTATCAAAATATGTACTTGCATTTCTTATGGCTTTCTATGCACTCGCGGCATACAGGGGTGCAGTAATAAGAAATGAAGATAAAAGAAAAAAGATATACCGGATACAGAATATTATAATGGTAATTGTACATTTTACTGGTTATCTTATAATGTATGTTGTGTATGATGATATGAATTATATATATCTGTATTTTGCACAGCTGGTATATCTTGGTGCAGTTATTATGCTTTATATGGTATTTTATCCTAAAGCATCAAGACTGCTTGTTAATAATATGTGTATGCTGATGGCGGTTGGCTTTGTTATGATAGCAAGATTAAGTTATACCAAATGCGTAAAGCAGTTCGCGATAGCTGTTGCGGGCACATTGCTTACACTTGCCATTCCGTGGCTGTTAAAGACGGTGAAAAGCTTCAGAAAAATGGGCTGGATATACTGTGGCACAGGACTTGTGCTTCTGCTGGCAGTTCTTCTTGGCAATAAGATATATGGAGCTAATCTTGTGCTTACCGTGGGACCTGTGTCAGTACAGCCGGCAGAATTTGTAAAGATATTATATGTAATGTTTGTAGCTTCGATGTTTAATAAAGCAACAACATTCAGACAGACTGCTGTAGTTACAGCATTTGCCGCACTTCATGTTATAATACTTGTGCTGTCAACAGATCTTGGAGCAGCACTTATATTTTTCGTGGTCTATATTGCTATGCTTTATATTGCAACCAAGAATGTGTTATATGCAGGTGCAGGTATTATGGGTGGAGGAGTTGCAGGTGTTATCGCATATAAGCTTTTCTCTCATGTAAGAAAAAGAGTTATAATATGGAAAGATCCGTGGAGCCATATTGATGATAGTGGTTATCAGGTATGCCAGTCGCTGTTTTCAATAGGAATGGGTTCGTGGTTTGGATATGGTTTTTGCCAGGGTATGCCGGATAAAATTCCTGTTGCAGAAAAGGATTTTATGTTCTCAGCTATTTCAGAGGAGTTTGGATTAATATTTGCTATATCGTTATTACTGGTATGCCTTAATAATCTTATACTTATGATGAACATTGCATCAAGATGTAAGACATTGTTTTACAGGCTTGTCGCAGTTGGACTTGGAGTTACATATGGCTTTCAGGTGTTCCTTACAGTTGGAGGAGCAATAAAGCTTATTCCGATGACTGGTGTAACACTGCCGTTCGTAAGTTATGGAGGAAGCTCTATAATAAGTTCGTTAGTGATGTTTGCACTGATTAATGGAATGTATAATATGAGACTTGATGAAAGCGAGTATGAAGATGACAGAAAAGGTAAAAATTCAAAAAAACAATCAACAGCAAAAACAACGCCGAAGAAACATCAGGCGTAAAGAAAAAGAAACGGATATTGTAGAAGGAAGTAAAAAAGGCCTTAGAAACAGGGAAACTAATATAATATCTTTTGTGTTTATAGGCTTATTTGCAATTATGATAGTATATCTTTGTGTATTTAATATCAAAGATGCCAAAGATGTTATTAACAATCCATATAATAAAAGAATAGATAATCAGGCTGATAAGGTTGTGAGAGGCAATATATATGCTTCTGATGGAACAGTGCTTGCAACGACTGATACGGCAGATGACGGTACAGAGACAAGAGTGTATCCACAGAAAAAGCTTTTTGGCCACGTCATAGGATATAATTCCAAGACGAAGATGGGAATTGAGTCAACAGAGAATTATTATCTGTTATCTGAGACAGATAATATATTTGATCAGATATCCAATGATTTAACAGGCGATAAGGCAAAGGGACATAATGTGTATACAACATTGGATACAACCTTGCAGAAGGCAGCATATAAGGCACTTGGCAGTAACAAAGGTGCTGTGATAGTTATGGAAAGTTCTACAGGAAAGATACTGGCAATGGTTTCCAAGCCTGATTTTGACCCTAATCTGGTAGATAAAGATTACGATAAATGGATTAATTATGATAGTTCTGAGTCGGTTCTTTTAAACAGGGCTACACAAGGATTGTATGCACCGGGTTCAACCTTTAAGATACTTACAACACTTGAGTATATAAGGGAAAATGGTACAGATAATTCATTTATGTATGTATGTAACGGAAGTGATTATGAGGAAGGTGGAACAACAATTCCATGTGCAGATGGAAAAGCACATGGAAAGCAAGATCTTGTAGATGCTTTTGCTAATTCCTGTAATTCAGCCTTTTCGCATATAGGTGCAGGACTTAAGCTCACCTCATTTAAGAATCTATGCACCTCATTTTTATTTAATAAGAATATACCGGTCGCATTTGAATATAATAAAAGCTCATTTGCACTGAGTGAGGAGTCAGGCACAAGTGAAGCACAGGAAACTGCAATTGGACAAGGAAAAACTATGATAAGTCCACTCCATAATCTTATGATAGCTGCAACAGTGGCTAATGATGGTACAATGATGACACCATATCTGGTTGACAGAATAGAAGATGCTTATGGCAGAGTAGTAAAACAGAATAAACCAACAGTTATTGACAAGCTTATGACAAGTGACGAAGCACAGTATCTTACAGAATGTATGGAAGAGGTTGTTGATTCAGGTACAGGTGGTTCAATGAGATGGTCATCATATAATGCTGCTGGTAAGACTGGCTCGGCACAATACGATAATAGTGATAATGTACATTCGTGGTTTGTTGGATTTGCTCCGGCAGAGACACCAGAGATTGTAGTAAGTGTTGTGCTTGAGGGTGGCTATTCAGGTGTATCAAGTGCACAGTATATAGCGAAGGCTGTATTTGATGCGTATTTTCAATAATATGTTAATATGTTTGGCAGGAGCTTATTTGTTGATGACGTCATATATATAAGAGATTGCGAAAAATGTCAGAAAACAGCACGCTATGTCAAACATTTAGCCTTGATAAAAAAATATCAGCATTGTATAATGGATTGGAGGAAACGATATGTCAGAAGCAGTAAGCTGTGGAGGAGTAGTAATATTCAGAGGCAAAGTTCTTGTATTATATAAGAATTTTATGAATTCACGAGATGGCTGGGTACTTCCAAAGGGGACAGTCGAAAAGGGAGAAACTTATGAACAGACAGCTGTGCGTGAAGTGAATGAGGAGGCAGGTGCTGATGTAAGAATAAGAGCTTACATTGGCAGTACGAATTATTCATTTAAGGCTGGACACAAGAATATCGATAAGATCGTTCACTGGTATCTGTGTGAATCCGACAGCTATGACTGTGTGCCTCAGAAAGAAGAATTTTTTTACGATGCAGGTTACTATAAGTATCACGAGGCGTATCATCTTCTGGAATATCCGAATGAGAAACAGATACTTTCAGATGCATATACAATGTATAGACAATTAAGAAAAGAAGGAAACTGGTGAGTAATGGTAGTAGATTCAGTTAATATGTTAGATGGTAATGTATATCTTGTAAGTCAGGGAGATAATATTAAACCGGCTGGTGCAACTGATTTTGATAATGTAATTAACAACATAAGTTCAGGAAGCGAGTCATTAGATGATATATTTAATGAAGTATCCAATGAATATGGTGTCAATGTTAACCTGTTAAAGGCGGTTGCAAAGGCAGAGTCGGATTTTGATACAGAAGCAGTATCATATTGTGGGGCACAGGGGATTATGCAGCTTATGCCGACAACGGCAGAATCGTTAGGCGTTGAAGATCCATTTGATGCAAGACAGAATATTACAGGTGGAGCGAAGATGCTTGCGTATCTTTTAGATGATTACAATGGTAATGTTACACTTGCCCTTGCTGCATATAATGCTGGAAGTGGTTCTGTAAGCAAATATGGTGGAGTTCCTCCATATAAAGAGACATTAGGATATATAGACAGAATTAATGATATATTAGGTGGAGCACTTTCTTCCGATTCAACAATAATTGATGGAGCTGGTGCTACAGATCTTTCACAGAGTATATGTGTTGGTGATACAGGAATAATGGTTGATTCCCAGAATAACAGCCAGCAGGGAGAGAATAACCAGGAGCTTTCAGCACTTAGAAACCAGATAACAGCTAATAAGTACAATATATCTGATGCAGTATTAAAGAGCCGTGCATCATCAGGAACAAGCAGTTCCAATGTGCTGTTCAGCTATGATGATTACAAATATGTAATTAATACATATAAAGCAATATTATCAAAGCTGTTAGCGGTATCATCGACTATTAATACAAGTGATGATAGTAATACATATAATACAGCATACAATAATTACAGTGATGATAACAGTGCTTTAGGATACTATAAGAATGGTCTGCTTAGCACAAGTCAGTCAGTCCTTAAAATGCTTAATATGAATTAAAGATTATAGCCAGCATTAACACTGCTGGTTTAAATAGACAGCGAACATTGCCGCTTTGCAATTGATAGCAATGTAGAATGTGAGGGAAAGATTATGAACAATAAAAGAATTAAGGTTACATTATACAACAGAACATATAAAGAGATAGATATGAGTGACTTTACTTGTCTTCCAGAAGAATTATTTGCTAATAGAGATGACATTGTGGAGGTTGTGCTTCCGGAAGGTGTTAAGGTTATAAGCAACAATGCTTTTGAGAACTGCCAGAGGCTGGAGAAAGTAGAATTTCCATCGACACTTGAAAGAATTGAAAGTGAAGCATTTCTTAACTGCTTTAATCTTAAGAGTGCACAGTATGGCAAAGATGTAAAGATTGACCCTACATCATTTAAGGGATGTGCTAATCTTACATATTAATTTGTGGTTTTAATATTAATAATATGGCAGGAGCGGTATATATGGCGTGTGAGGGAGAGGCGCACAGCCAGCAGATTACAGCTTCCTGCCATTTTGTATTAAATCAGGACAATGATAAGTTAGAATAACCGTACTTGACGAATTGTCATAACTAATATACAATTCAACGTGGAAAAATATATAAATTACATTCAATGAAATCTGTTAAAAGTACAGACTTTAATACGTAACAGGAATGTGGAACGGAGAGTAAGATGAGCGAAAAGAAGACATTTGTAACATTAGAGCAACTTAAGGAGATTGATAAGACATATCCTACACCTTATCATCTTTATGATGAGAAGGGAATAAGAGATAATGCAAAGAGATTAAAAGAAGCATTTGCATGGAATAAAGGTTATAGAGAGTATTTCGCGGTAAAAGCTACCCCTAATCCATACATATTAAATATATTAAAGGAGTACGGCTGTGGAGTTGATTGTGCATCTGAGACAGAGCTTATGATGGCGTATGCACTTGATTATAAGCCGGGTGAGATTATGTTCTCATCTAATGATACACCAGCAGAAGAATATGCTTATGCCAATGAGATTGGTGCAACAATTAATCTTGATGATATTACACACATTGAATTCTTAGATAAAATACTTGATGGAAAGTTCCCGGAAACTATGAGTTGTAGATATAACCCTGGCGGATATTTCCAGCTTGGAACATCAATTATGGACAATCCGGGTGATGCCAAGTATGGTATGACACACGATCAGATTATTGAAGCCTTTAAGATATTAAAGAGCAAGGGTGTTAAGCATTTTGGTATACATTCATTCCTTGCAAGTAACACAGTTTCTAATGAATACTATCCAACACTTGCCAAGATTTTATTTGAGCTTGCTGTAGAACTTCGTGATAAGACAGGAGCTGATATTAAGTTTATTAACCTTTCTGGTGGAGTTGGTGTTGCATACAAGCCAGACCAGACACCTAATGATATTGCTGTTATCGGTGCTGGCGTTCATAAGGTATATGATGAAATTCTTACAGCAGCTGGTATGGGGGATGTTGCAATATATACAGAGCTTGGAAGATTTATGCTTGCACCTTATGGCTGTGTTGTAACAAAGGCTATCCACGAGAAGCACATTTATAAGGAGTATATTGGTGTTGATGCATGTGCAGTAAATCTTATGAGGCCAGCTATCTATGGTGCTTATCATCATATTACAGTAGCAGGTAAGGAAAATGAGCCTTGCGACCACAAGTATGATGTAACAGGTTCACTTTGTGAGAATAGTGATAAATTTGCAATTGACAGAATGCTGCCAAAGATTGATATGGGAGATTATCTCATTATTCACGATACTGGAGCACATGGTTATTCTATGGGGTACCAGTATAATGGTAAGTTAAGATCAGCAGAGCTTCTGCTTAAGGAAGATGGAAGTGTACAGATGATAAGAAGAGCAGAGACACCAAAAGATTATTTCGCAACATTTGATTTCTGCGATAAGCTTGATAAGCTTAATTTAAATTAATCATTGATTAAAATTAACGATTGGAAATAGGTATATGAAGAATTTAGGATATATTGCCAGTGAGATAACAAAGGGTAAGAATTTATCAGATAATCTTGTTAAATATGGAAAGGGATTGTCATCATTATATAATGGTCTTGCTTATATTAAGATGTCTATGAATTATTATACAATTCTTAATATGATTAAGGATAATGAGATAGATGATGAGCTGTTTCTTGAAATGTTCCAGGGTGTCAATGAGATAATAGAGATTTCTTCCATAGATTCAGCTGTTGCCAGTGAAGATGTTCTTACAGACAAGATTAGTTCGCTAAGAAACCGTCTTATAGCTATTATGGAAAGCATAACTGATTATGTTGACAAGTTTAAGATATATGAATATGTGTTAAACAGAGTAGAATACCGCTTCAAGGATGATGAACTTGATGAGGAATACTATAATACATATATGACTAATGATATAATGCACTACATTTTATCTGATAAAGATAATGTATCTATCAATGGAAGAATATCTGAAATGGTTGGCCAGCTTCCGATAAGAATGTCAAAAGCAAGATTTTATGATCATATTAAAGATGCATTTACGCTGTATCACGGAGCACAGAAACAGACAATTGATGATTTCTATTATTCGTTAAGTACAAGTGCGATGTTAAAAGATGCTGATAAAGACTCAATGTTCTTTAAGGATATGAATGATTTCTATGTAACGTTAAAGAATGCAGATTATAAAAATCTTGACAGCAGTGAGTACACACGTTTAAGGGGTGCACTTGATATAGCTACAGAGAAGATGAACAATGCAGCTGATATATATGTGCTTCTTGCCCAGATAATTAATGATTTGTATACAATTATATTATCTGATAATAATACAATAGGGGATAATACAGAGGTAAATGTTGCTAAAGATATTATTCTTAAGTCTAAGAGCCTGTTTGAAGATGAGCAGGAGCTTGATGAGATAGCAGAACTCTTTACAGCTTTTGAGGGCAAACAGGAGCGTATATTAGAAACTGTAATGGCGGCTGATTTTGCAACACAGTATGCTGCTGCCAACCTTAATGATACATTAGATGAACTTGCACTGTCAGATATGTACAGCTCGCTTGAAGCAATCGGCAAGCTTCAGTCAGGAAGTGACTTTGTTGATATATCGCCTAAAGAATATTTTGATGAAATTCCTGATGATTCATATGCTGATATGGCGGCAGAAAAGCTTATTACAGAGCTTGATAGGTTATTTACAGACTGTCAGCAAAGTGTTAAAAGAGCAGTTATGGCGGCTGTATTATCAATGCTTCCAGTGTTCTTTAATAATACGGAAGAAATTCAGGATTATATCAACAGTTCATTAATACAGTGCAGTGATGAAGCTGAGAAGAAGGCTGTTGTTGAAGTAGTAAGAATGATTATTGCCGGACAATAAATGTATATTAAGCGGTATTGTACTGCTTGGAAACGAGGAATATTGTGAAGTGGTATAGAAAGCTGTATATTGGTGAGAATGCAAAGAAAGATAAATATAAAGTATTTGGACATATAAGAAAGAACAGATTTTGTGCAGATACATTTTTGATAACACTTGCTTCTAACACTTGCAATATTCTGGATATATATTCGGCTAATATGCTTTTACAACCACATTTTAAGAATAAAAATGTAAACGAAGAAATATATGTAGTTGGACTTGCTAAAGGACGTGATGAGGCACTTAATCTTGTGAGAGATATAATTGATGAAGTGTATAATGCTACAGGTGGATTTGATATAAGAGAATATCTTGGATTTGGCAATAAATAATAATGGGGGCATTAATGGTTCATATTATATTATTAATTCTTAAAATAGCAGGAATAGTGCTTCTATCATTGCTTGGAATATTAATTCTGTTGGTGCTTATGGTTTTATTCGTGCCGGTAAGATATAATATTAGTGCTGATTATCATAGCAGGCTTACGGCAAATATTAAGATAAGCTGGCTTCTTAATGTTCTTAGGCTAAAAGCATCATATGCTAATGACTTATCGGTTAAGGCATATGCTATGTTCTTTAAAATATTCGATAATAATTCGGATAAGGAGAAGAAGCAAAAGAATAAAGAAGGCGATAAGTGCATTGATGATATGTATGTGGCGGACAGCAGTCAGGAAACTGCCGGACAATACGCTGCTGGTAGACAGAATGAAACAAGTGGTGCTGGCAATAGTCAGGATACTGCTGTGCAGGTTGAATCATTAGAAGCTGAAAAAGCCGTTGCTGATAAAAAGATGGTGGCAGATGAAGCTTTAGAAAAGACAGATGAAAAAGCCTCAAGGAGTTCTTCTAAAGAAAGGCTGGAAGAAATTCATAAAAAAGCTGACATAAAGCAACATATAGAAAGCAGAAGTAATAACCAGCATAATGAGGATGATAAACATAATAGGCAGTCAGTCAGCCAGCCTCATAAGAAAAAAGACCTCATTGGCAGGCTGAAAGCAGCACTTAATAGTGTGAAAGATAAGCTTATAAGCATAAAAAGCAAGTTTAAAAAGCTTTTAAAAGCCATTGTGGATAAGAAGCGAAGTGCTTGGCAGAAGATTAATGATTTAAAAGTAATTATTAATGATGAAGAGAATAAAGAACTTGTAAGGCTTATTAAGAAGGAACTTAAAGAACTTATAAGAGAAATAACACCGGTTAAGTATGATGTTAATGTGCGCTATGGTTGTGAAGAACCATATATGACAGGCAGGATATTAGGAGTGATTGCGGTTATATATGGAATTACAGGTGTTGAGTTTAATATAACCCCTGAATTTGAACAGAAAGTGCTGGAAGGGGATATATATATGAAAGGCAGGGTAAGAATATACCGCCTGCTTTTGATAGCTTTAAGAGTATATAAAAACAACAGGTTTAGAAAGCTTGTGTTTAATAAGGGTTAGTAATGGAGGATTAATATGGCAGAGAATAAGAATGATTTTAATGAAACTGTTGCATCGCTTTTTAAGGGTATGGATTCCTTTTTATCAGCTAAGACAGTTGTTGGGGAAGCGGTACACGTTAATGATACAATTATACTTCCATTAGTTGATGTATCGTTTGGTGTTGGGGCCGGTGCATTTGCTGGTGATAAGAAGAATAACGCCGGCGGTGGTATGGGAGGCAAGATGTCTCCAAGTGCTGTTCTTGTTATCCAGAATGGTGCAACTAAGCTTGTTAATATCAAAAATCAGGATACTGTAACTAAGATTTTGGATATGGTTCCAGATGTGGTTGACAGAATAACTGGCAAGTTTGGTGATGTAAAGATGGATGATGATATTGATGAAGCTATCAGTGATGTTACAGATGAAGAATAGATTATAAAAAATGAGTATACAGCATATACATTTACAAAATGGATAATATGTATATCTGCGCCATATGTATTGATAACATCATAAAGATAAGGGCAGTGTACATAAGAAGAGGATTGTTATGTGCAGAATGTTGGGCTTTATTATGTTCTGGATTGCGGTTGGAATGATTATAGGGTTAATCTTTACAGGTAGTATGTTCTGGCATATAGTTATAATAATTGCTCTTATTATTATAGGTTATAATATGTTTTGTCATTAAAATGTAATATTTTTAGTAAAAAGGTGTTGCAAAATGTAATATGTTCTGATACAATAATTTCTGTTGTGGGTAAATTTACCCAATACCGGTAAGGAGGTGTAATTGATATGGCTAAATGTGCAGTTTGCGAAAAAGGTGCTCACTTTGGTAATGCAGTGAGTCATTCTCATAGAAGATCTAATAAGATTTGGAATTCTAACGTTAAGTCTGTTAGAGTTAAGGTTAATGGAGCAACAAAGAAGATGTATGTATGTACTTCTTGCTTACGTTCAGGTAAAGTTGAGCGTGCCTAATGCTATTAATTTTCGAAAATTTATATCAGTACATTAAAGTGAATTGCACAATTTAATAAAATTGCGTAATTCACTTTATTTATTTTAGCTTTGATAGTATAATGAAAATATACTTTATATGTGGGGAAAGTTTGACTGCGCAAAACTTCTTGCAAATATGCTTCATAAGAGGCTTTGCATAGATTCCTTAAAATACAAGTCGCAGTATGGAGGCTAGATATGAATGGAACATTAAACAACAAATTAGGAAAAGTATCCATCTCAAGTGATGTTGTTGCTCAGTATGCTGGTTCAACAGCAGTTGAGTGTTTCGGAATTGTCGGAATGGCGGCAGTAAGTATGAAAGATGGTCTTGTTAAGCTGTTAAAAGGTGATAGTCTTACAAGAGGTATTAAGGTTGAGATAGACAGTGACAATAGAATAGAAGTTGATTTTCACGTTATAGTTTCTTATGGTGTAAGCATTTCAACAGTTGCTGACAACCTTATTGAGAATGTAAAGTACAAAGTATCTGAATTCACAGGCCTTGAAATTAAAAAGATTAACATATATGTTGAAGGCGTTCGTGTTATAGATTAATTGTTTTTATAAAGTAGATTGACGGGCCTTGTTTATGGCAGAATGGAGGAAATAAAGTGGCTACTACTACAATAGATGCAGCACTTGTGCAGAAGATGTTTCTTGCAGGAGCTAAGAATCTTGAATCAAAGAAAGAATGGATTAATGACCTTAACGTATTTCCAGTACCAGATGGTGATACAGGAACTAATATGACTCTTACAATTATGTCAGCGGCGAAAGAGGTAAGTGCAATTGCCAATCCAACAATGGAGAGTCTTTCTAAAGCTATTTCTACAGGTTCATTAAGAGGAGCAAGAGGTAATTCAGGAGTTATTCTTTCTCAGCTTCTTAGAGGTTTTACTAAGGAAATATCACACGTTAGTGAGATAACTGTTGAGACACTCGCAGTTGCAACACAGAGAGCGACAGAGACAGCTTATAAGGCTGTTATGAAGCCAAAGGAAGGAACAATCCTTACAGTTGCAAAGGGTGTATCTGATAAAGCGGCAGAGGTTGCAGGGAATGTGACAGATTTAGAAGAAGCATTATCAGTGATTATTGATTATGCAGAGGAAGTGCTTGCTAAGACACCAGAGATGTTACCAGTATTAAAGGAAGCTGGAGTAGTAGATTCAGGTGGACAGGGACTTGTAGTTGTTCTTAGGGGAATGTTAGATGCCCTTACTGGAAAGGTTACAGATTTCACAATTACAGAACCTAATGCTGAGTTTAAATCTGGTTCTAGTATGCCTGGAAAAGGTGCTGCCATTGAAGATGTAGATATTAAGTTTGGTTACTGTACAGAATTTATAATTATGCTTGAAAAGTCATTTGATGAAAAGACAGAGGCGGACTTTAAGGCATTTCTTTCATCAATCGGTGATTCAATTGTGTGCGTTAATCTTGATGATATCGTTAAGGTTCATGTTCATACTAACCATCCTGGTCAGGCATTTGAAAAGGGGCTTGAATACGGTCAGCTGACTAAGATGAAGGTTGACAATATGAGAGAAGAACATAACCAGAAGGTTGTGGCACAGTCAGAGATGCAGTCAGCTATTGCCGCAGATGCTATGAAGAAGCACGAGCAGGAGAAGAAGGAACAGGAACCTAAGAAAGATTTCGGTTTTGTTACAATAGCTGCTGGTGAAGGTATAGCAGAGATATTCAAGGGTCTTGGTGTTGATGAAGTAATACAGGGTGGACAGACAATGAACCCATCAACAGAGGATATTCTTAATGCCGCAGAGAAGATTAATGCAGATACTATATTTGTTCTTCCTAACAATGGCAATATTATTCTTGCTTCTAATCAGGCTGCATCAATTATTGAGGATAAGAAGATTGTTGTTATTCCAACAAAGACAATTCCTCAGGGAATTACAGCTATGATTAACTTTGAGATGACAAGAAGTGCAGAAGAGAACGAGATGGCTATGCTTGATTCACTTTCAACTGTACAGTCAGGTGAATTAACATATGCTGTAAGAGATACTTCAATTGACGGCAAAGAGATTAAGAAGGACAATTACCTTGGACTTGGTGACAAGGGACTTGCGGCTGTTGGAACAGATATGAATACAACACTTATAGATATGCTTGATACATTTGTGAATGATGACTCAGAACTTATAAGCGTATACTATGGACAGGATATTAAGGAAGATGATGCCAACGAACTTGTATCACAGATAGAAGAGAAGTTTGACGGTGTTGATGTGGAACTTCAGTATGGTGGCCAGCCAGTATACTATTATATAGTATCTGTTGAATAATAATTAAAGATATTAGCCCTTTATTTAATTGATGATGACACGCATATAAGCTGTCAGATATGGAGTAGACGTATGGATATTACTCAATTAAAAGGAGTAGGGGCTGTAACTGCTAACAATCTAAACAGGCTTTCTGTATACACAGTAGAAGATCTCGTAAAGCTGTATCCGAGAGATTACGATGTATATGAAGAGCCTGTTTTTATTAGTTCAATTGATGATGATACAGAGATTGCTGCTATAGAGGGAACGGTAGTTGGAAGCCCTGATATATATGGTAATGGAAGGCTTAAAATGCTGTCTGTTATCATTAAGGATTTAGAAGGCGGTGCGATAAAATGTGTATGGTATAATATGCTATTTTTGAAAGCATCATTAAGAATAGGAACACACTATGTATTCAGGGGAAAAGTGAACCATAAGAAAGACAGTTATATATTAGAACAGCCGCAGATGTATACAATGGCTCAGTACAATGAGGTTAAAGGTCAGCTTATGCCTATATATCCTCTGACGAAAGGATTATCTAACAAGACTGTTGTAAAAGCAGTAACACAGGCACTTGATAAATATAAAATCGGGTTGGAAAAGGAATATATACCGGAATATATAAGGGAAAAGTATAATCTTGCAGAGCATAATTATGCGATGGTTAATATACATTTTCCGCAGAGTATGGATGATTATATTATTGCAAGGCATAGGCTTGCATTTGAGGAATTTTTTCTGTTCGTGCTTGCAACTCTTAATATGAAAGCTTCTAACGAAAGAATACCTAATAGCTATGTTATCCCTGATAATGTAAAGACAAGAGAGTTCATTAACCAGCTTCCGTTTAAGCTTACTCATGCACAGCTAAGAACATGGGAAGAGGTTAAGAATAATATGAGTGGAAAGCATCTTACAAGTCGTCTTATACAGGGAGATGTTGGTTCTGGTAAGACGATTGTCGCTGTGCTTGCACTTATGAATACAGCATTTGCAGGGTATCAAGGGGCAATGATGGTTCCTACAGAGGTACTTGCCAGGCAGCAGTATGAGTCTATAAGAAATATGTTCGCCAATGCCGGTATAGATATTAATGTTGGACTTCTTACAGGTTCTATGACACAATCTGCCAGGAGAAAAGTGTATGATGATATAAAAAATGGTACTATTGATATAGTAGTTGGTACTCACGCACTTATTCAGGAGAAGGTTGAATATAATAATCTGGCACTTGTAATAACAGATGAACAGCACAGATTTGGTGTCAACCAGAGAAAACAGTTGTCAGATAAGGGGAACAATCCGCATATAATTGTAATGAGTGCAACACCAATTCCAAGAACTCTTGCGATTATATTATATGGCGATTTGGATATATCTATTATAGATGAAATGCCATCAGACCGACTTGCAATAAAGAATTGTGTTGTGGATGATTCATACAGGCCAAAGGCATACGCATTTATTAAAAAGCAGGTCAGCGAGGGCAGACAGTGCTATGTAATATGTCCTATGGTTGAGGATAGCGAGAATATTGAAGCGGAAAATGTAATAGATTACACGGATAAGTTAAGAGCTGAACTTAAAGGCGTGCGAATTGAGTATCTTCACGGTAAAATGCGTCCAGTCGATAAGAATGAGATTATGGAAAGATTTGCCAGCGGAATGATAGATGTGCTTGTATCTACGACAGTTATTGAGGTTGGGGTAAATGTTCCTAACAGCACGGTTATGATGGTTGAAAATGCTGAAAGATTCGGACTTGCACAGCTTCATCAGTTAAGAGGACGTGTCGGAAGAGGAAAGTACCAGTCGTATTGTATATTTGTTACTGGCAATAAATCCAAGAAGATAAAGGACAGGCTGGATATACTGCAATATTCCAATGATGGTTTTAAGATAGCAGAGGAAGATTTGAAACAGCGTGGTCCGGGAGATTTCTTTGGGGTACGACAGAGTGGTGATTTTGATTTCGGAATAGCAGACGTATTCACAGATGCCAAGACTTTAAAAGAAGCCTCAGATGCGGCTAAAGAGATGATGGATAGCGGCTTTGACATAGAGGATGGTGCTAACACATATCTTAAGGAAAAGGTTGATGACTATACGAGAAAATGTCTGGAGAAAATCAATTTATAAAGGAGACTGGTTATGAGACAGATGGAATTTACAATGAGCAGGCCTAATCTTGTTAAGCAGGGTGATGAGGTTGAGATAACTGAGGGAAAGCTTCCAAGCAGTTATTATTATACTATTGAGCCAGCAGTTGCTATGTCAGGCAATTACTCAACTCCTGACAGGCTTAAGTCAAGACATGGAGTTGTTAAAGAAGTCGGAGAGACAAGCAGAGGATATTATGTGCTTGCGGAATTTGAAGATTGAAAATATATTAATAATATGTATAATTAAATATTGAATATTAAACATTAAATGATTTATAAGGAAAGGTTTGGAATAACTAATGGAAAAGAAGAAAAGGGGCAGTTTCACGGGAGAAATAGGATTTGTACTTGCGGCTGCGGGAAGTGCTGTTGGACTTGGTAATCTGTGGAGATTTCCGTATCTTGCGGCACAATATGGCGGAGGAATATTTATTCTTGTATACATTATACTTGCACTTACATTTGGCTTTACTCTTATGACAACAGAGATTGCTATAGGAAGAAAGACAAAGTTAAGTCCGACAAGGGCGTATAAAGAGGTTGATTCTAAGTTTGGATTTATTGGGCCGATTGCATTTATAATACCGGTTATCATTCTGCCATATTACTGTGTAATAGGAGGATGGGTTACAAAATATGTCACAGTATTTGCGGCAGGACAGAATATAGCTGCTGCCGAAGACTCATTTTTTGGTAACTTTATTGGAAGGGAATATGCACCACTTATATTTTTTATTATATTCCTTGGGCTTACAGCACTTATTGTAATATCAGGTGTTGAAAAAGGAATTGAGAAGGTGAGCAGTTATCTTATGCCGGCACTAATTGTGCTTGCGGTTATAATATGTATATATGTAATTACAATTCCAGGTTCATCAGCAGGAATTAAATATTACCTTCTGCCGGATTTCTCTAAATTCTCATTTAAGACGGTGTGCGCAGCTATGGGACAGATGTTCTATTCAATGAGTCTGGCAATGGGAATTATGATAACTTATGGTTCATATACTAAAGATGAGGTGAGCCTTGTAAAATCTGTCAACCAGATAGAGATATTTGATACAGGAATTGCCATTCTTGCAGGAATGATGGTTGTTCCGGCAGTGTATATATTCAGCGGTGAAGCTGGAACATCACAGAGTGGTGCAGGACTTATGTTTGTAACGCTTCCTAAGGTATTCACACAGATGACTGCTGGAAGATTTATAGGCGGATTGTTTTTTGTGCTTGTGTTTTTTGCGGCACTTACAAGTTCGGTATCCGTTATGGAAGCAATAGTGTCAATGCTTATAGACAGATTTCATATAAGCAGAATTAAAGCGTGCCTTGGTGTTATTATATTCTCGGTTGCCCTTGGAATACCTTGTTCACTTGGTAATGGGGTATGGTCACACATTACAATACTTGGAATGGATTTCCTTACATTCTTCGATTTTATAAGCAACAGTCTTCTGCTTCCTATAGTAGCCTTCTTTACCTGCCTTATGATAGGCTGGTCAACGGGTGCTGACTATATTATTGGAGAAGCTACCAAGAATGGAGAAACTTTTAAGCGTGAGAAAATATACCGCGTTATGATTAAGTATATAGCACCGGTATTATTGCTTATTATTCTTGTGTTCTACACATTGGCACAGTTTAATATAATTAAATTCTAATTCGTCACAGAATATGTATTTTTAATTTGTTACAGGTTATGCGATGAATATAATTACAGGGTTATGTGATTAATATGTATGTCAGATGAAAGCTGTACATTTTCTGCCACACAGGCAGGAATGGAGGCGTTCGTCTGGCATATTTTTTTATTGAATGGAATATACATTTATATGCGTATATATGGAGGTTAGATATATGGATGGAAAAGAGCTTGTATCAGGTGCAGCGTATGATGTATATATGGATATTAAGAAAAGAACCAATGGAGAAATATATTTTGGTGTTGTAGGACCTGTAAGAACTGGTAAGTCAACTTTTATCAAAAGATTTATGGAATTGTGTGTCCTTCCTTCTATGAAAGATGATAATAAAAGAAAGAGGGCACAGGACGAACTCCCACAGTCGTCAGGTGGAACTACAGTTATGACAGTTGAGCCTAAATTTATTCCGAGTGAAGCAGCACTTATAAGTCCATTTGAGGGAATTAATATGAAGGTAAGGCTTGTTGACTGTGTCGGATTTATGGTTGAAGGGGCTAATGGGCATCTTGATAATGGAAAAGAGAGAATGGTTAAGACGCCGTGGGACACTAAGGAAATAGCGTTTTCCAAGGCGGCAGAGATTGGGACTAAGAAAGTGATAAATGACCATTCAACAATAGGGATTGTTGTGACAACAGACGGTTCTTTTACAGAAATTGACAGAACGAATTATATAGTGGCAGAGAAAAAGACTATTAACGAGTTGAAAAAAATAAATAAGCCGTTCGTTGTAATATTAAACAGTGATAAACCTTATGCCACAAAGACCAGGGAGCTTGCCGTTAGCCTGTCGGCTGATTATGAAGTTCCTGTTATTCCTGTTAATTGTGACCAGTTAAAGAATGAAGATGTTAATAATATTCTTAAAGAGGTGCTTAAGCAGTTTGCAGTGACACAGATTGACTTTTTTGCACCTGAATGGACACAGGTGCTTCCTGATGAGCATTGGCTCAAAAAAGAGCTTATGCAGGTGGCTGGAGAGGTGTTAGAAGGCATTAATACAATAAAAGATGCTGATAATTATAAATATAGCGCAGATAATGAATACATAAAGAAGCTTGATGTTACAGATGTGTCACTTTCGGAGGGAAGGGTGAGTGTGAAGATGTCTGTAGATGCTAATATTTATTATGGCATTTTAAGTGAGCTTACTGGAACTAAGATATTAAATGAATATGAGCTTATAAGTACAATAAGAGATCTGGCGTTAAGAAAGAAGGAATATGAAAGTGTATCTGATGCGGTAACTGATGTTAATATGTCTGGCTTCGGTGTTGTAACGCCTGTAAGAAGTGCAATAGAATTAGAAGAACCAGTTGTTATAAAAAATGGTAACAAATATGGCGTTAAGATTAAGGCTAAAGTTCCGTCAGTGAATATGTTAAAGACACAGATTAATGTTGAGATTGCACCTATAGTCGGAACTAAAAACCAGGCAGAGGATCTGATTAATTATATTAAAGATAATACAAAGGATAATCCGGACGGCATATGGGATACTAATATATTTGGAAAGACGATAGAACAGATTGTTAATGATGGGATATACGAAAAGACACATAATATAACTAAAGATAATATGGATAAGATTGGGGAAACTATAGAAAAGGTTATGAATGAGAATTCGGGACTTGTCTGCCTGATTGTGTAGCTGAGTGCTTGATTGTAAGAGAGAATTCTGATAAAATTAGTTGTAATTAATGTACTTTGCACAATAAAAGGCAAATAGGAGGACAATATGAAAAAGGTTGAAGATTATGTAAGAAGTATTCCAGATTTTCCAGAGAAAGGAATTATATTCAGGGATATAACAACAGTAATCCAGAGTCCAGAGGGATTAAAGCTTGCTATAGATGGAATTAATGAAAAGCTTAAAGGTGTTGATTATGATGTTGTAGTTGGACCAGAATCAAGAGGATTTATATTCGGAGTTCCAGTTGCATATGCTAATGGCAAAGGCTTTGTTCCTGTAAGAAAGAAAGGTAAGCTTCCTTGTGAAACTATTTCACAGGATTATGAGCTTGAATATGGCACAGCAACTATCGAGATGCATAAGGATGCCATAGTACCGGGACAGAAGGTTGTTATTGTAGATGACTTAATCGCAACAGGTGGAACAACAGAAGCTATTATCAAGCTTATTGAACAGCTTGGTGGTGAAGTTGTAAAGATTATATTCCTTATTGAGCTTGAGGGGCTTAAGGGCAGGGAAAAGCTTAGCGGATATGATGTTGACGCAGTTATAAAGTACGCTGGAAAGTAAAATAATAATGAGGGCTGTATGTTTGCTTCAGAGTGCCTTAGTGGGATTTTCTGACAGGATGCAGCCTTTGTTTGGATATGGAAGGGGTGATGTTATGCCAACACCACATAACACAGCGAATACAGGTGATATAGCTAAGACAGTTATAATGCCGGGTGATCCTTTAAGGGCGAAGTATATAGCTGATACTTATCTTGATAATGTAGTCAGGTTTAACAATGTAAGAAATATATATGGTTATACAGGTGTATACAGGGATGTTGATATATCCGTTATGGCTAGTGGTATGGGTATGCCTTCTATGGGCATATACAGCTACGAGTTATTTAAGTACTATGATGTCGATAATATTATAAGAATAGGGTCGGCAGGAAGTATATCTGACAAGGTTGACTTAAGGGATATTGTGTTAGCTATCGGTACAAGTACTGACTCTAACTATGCTAAGCAGTATAATCTTCCTGGAACATATGCACCTGTGGCAGATTTCGGGCTTTTAAACTGTGCATATGAGCAGTCGAAGCTTTATGGTATTGCTGCTGAGGTTGGGAATGTCGTATCAACAGATGTTTTTTATAATGATAATCCAGAATATAATAAGGCGTGGAGTAATATGGGTGTGCTTGCTGTTGAAATGGAATCAGCGGCACTTTATATGAATGCCGCCCGTCTTTCAAAGAATGCTCTTGCTATGTTTACTATAAGTGATAATCTTATGAATGGACAGTCATTATCGGTTGAGGAAAGACAGGAGGGCTTTGATGATATGATAAAGCTTTCACTTGAAACTGCAAGATTGTATAATATCGGGGGAGGCATATAATGGACAAGTCGGGTTATACAGATATGACAAGTATACAGATACTTGTATTTTTTGCACTTGTTATTATTATTGCTGTATATGTCACAGTTACGAATAATAGAAGAAAGCAGAATTTAATTATTAAAAAGCTGAAAAATGGCTGGGGAAAACCGTCACAAAGAAAGTATTCCGGTGAAGATTATGAGTGCATATCACATTACTTTAAAAGAAATGAAGATGAGAACTCTATAGATGATATAACATGGAATGATCTTGGTATGGATGCGGTATTTTGTATGATGAATAATACGAATTCATCTGCAGGACAGGAATATCTATATAAGATGTTAAGATGTCCCAATGCGGATATCCAGTCGCTTAAAAAGCTTGATAAGCTTGCCTCTGACTTTGATAAAAATGCTGCTAAAAGACTTGATATACAGAAAATATTTGTATGGATAGGACGTGCAAAGCATATATCAATAAGTGATTACTGCGATGTTGTGGTAGGACTTGAGAAAAAAAGCAACGTTCTTCATTATGCTTCAATGCTTTTTATTCTTGCAGCAGTTATATTTACCTGCACCATAAGCCCGGTGCTTGGAATATGGCTTTGTATCGCAGCTATCGCATTTTCGATAATAACGTATTATAAATATAAGGCTGCTGTTGATAGGTACTTCATATGTGTTAATCATATTGTGAAACTGCTTATGGGTGCGAAAAAGATAACAGCACTTAATATTGATTTTCTTGGTGAGTATAACGATAAGTTAAAGAATATATCAGAGGAGCTTTCAGATATAACAAAGAGGTCATGGCTTCTTGAAACGGGTAATGTTGATGGTTCTATAGCCGAGATTTTGCTTGATTACCTAAGAATGTTGACACACGTTGACCTTATAAAGTTTAATAATCTTATAAAGCTTTTTAATGATAAAGAAGATTATATATATGAGCTTATAGATACACTTGGTTTTATAGAGGCATCCATATCAGTTGCTTCATTCAGATGTATGCTTGGCAGCTGGTGCGTTCCTGAGTTCAGGAAGGATAATGATATGCAGCTTGAAGTAAGAAATGTATATCATCCGCTTATAACAAAGCCGGTAGCCAACTCTATAAATACTAAGCATAATGTACTTCTGACAGGATCTAACGCTTCTGGAAAATCGACATTTCTTAAGACAATCGCGATTAATGCACTTTTGTCACAGACAATATATACGAGTGTGTCGGAATACTATAGAGCACCTGTATACAGAATATATTCGTCGATGGCATTAAGAGATGACCTTAGCAGTTCCAACAGCTATTATATAGTGGAAATCAAGTCACTTAAGAGGATGTTGGATGCGGCTTCTAAAGAGGGACATCCTGTTCTTATGTTTGTTGATGAGGTGCTTCGTGGAACTAACACGGTTGAGCGTATTGCGGCATCATCAGAGATACTAAAGAGCATAAGGACTGATAAAGCACTTGTGTTTGCGGCAACACACGATGTAGAGCTTACATCACTTCTTAGAGGAAAATATGATAATTATCATTTTCAGGAGGAGGTTACAGATGATGAGGTTGTATTTGATTTCAAGCTGTATACAGGACCTGCAACCACAAGAAATGCAATAAAGCTGTTAAAGACTATAGGTTATGACAGCACTATTATTAATGCGGCTGAGAGAAGTGCGGGCTATTTTCTTAATAATGGAAAGTGGAATGTTGAAAATTGATATGAGCTATGGTAAAATACTATGTTGTTTATAGCTGCTGCAAAGCCGGCAGTAGCAGAAAGGAAGGCTTATGGTAGGATTAACATTAGTTTCGGAATTAATATTTGAAGCGGTAAAGTTTGTAGTTATGCTTGGACTTTTAGTTCTTGCAGTATTTGCCGGTGGTAAGATTAGAAAAGGATTAGATGCTAAAAAGGCAGCTAAACAGGAGGAAGAATAAAGTGCAGTACAGAGGCGTTAACGAATTAAGAAGATTATATCTTGACTTTTTTGAGAGCAAGGGACATTTAAAGATGAAGAGTTTCTCACTTGTTCCACATAATGATAACAGTCTGCTTATCATTAATTCAGGTATGGCTCCATTAAAGCCATATTTTACAGGTCAGGAAATCCCACCAAGAAGAAGAGTGACTACTTGTCAGAAGTGTATCCGTACAGGTGATATTGAAAATGTTGGTAAGACAGCAAGACACGGTACATTCTTTGAAATGCTTGGTAACTTCTCTTTTGGCGATTATTTTAAGACAGAAGCTATTCATTGGTCTTGGGAGTTCCTTACAGAAGTTGTAGGACTTGATGCCAATAGATTATATCCATCAATATATGAGGAGGATGATGAAGCTTTTGAAATCTGGAATAAACAGATAGGTATTGCACCTGAGAGAATATTCAGATTTGGTAAGGAAGATAATTTCTGGGAACACGGTGCTGGACCTTGCGGTCCATGTTCTGAGATTTATTATGACCGTGGCGAAAAGTATGGCTGCGGAAAGCCAGGCTGTACGGTAGGCTGTGACTGTGACAGATATATGGAAGTATGGAATAACGTATTCTCACAGTTCAATAATGATGGTAAGGGTAACTATACAGACCTTATCCAGAAGAATATTGATACAGGTATGGGTCTCGAAAGACTTGCAGTTGTTGTTCAGGACGTTGACTCTATATTTGATGTTGATACATTACAGGCACTCCGTAATAAGGTATGCGAGATGGCTGGTGTTAAGTATAAGGAAGATGAGAAGCAGGATGTATCTATCCGTGTTATCACAGATCATATACGTTCAGTAACATTTATGGTAAGTGATGGTATTATGCCATCTAATGAAGGCAGAGGCTATGTACTTAGAAGACTTTTAAGAAGAGCGGCAAGACATGGAAGACTTTTAGGGATAGAAGGAAAGTTCTTATCAAAGCTCTGCGAAACAGTTATAGAAGGTTCTAAGGACGGATATCCAGAACTTGAAGAAAAGAAGGAATTCATTACTAAAGTTATATCTGAGGAAGAGGATAAGTTCAATAAGACTATTGACCAGGGATTAAGTATTCTTTCAGATATGGAAAAGGAACTTCAGGAGAAGAACCAGAGCGTTCTTTCTGGGGAAGATGCTTTCAAGCTTTATGATACTTATGGTTTCCCTATTGATCTTACTAAGGAAATCTTAGAAGAAAAGAACATAACTATTGATGAAGACGGCTTCATTAAATGTATGAATGAGCAGCGTGAGAAAGCACGTAAGGCTCGTAAGACAACTAACTATATGGGTGCTGATGCAACTGTATATGATAAGATTGATCCAGCTATCACAAGTGAATTCGTTGGATATGACAAGCTGTCTAATGATTCCAAGGTAACAGTTCTTACAACAGAAGAAGATGTTGTAGAAGCTCTTTCAGAGGGAGATAAGGGAACAGTTATCGTTGATCAGACAGTATTCTATGCAACAATGGGTGGTCAGGAAGGTGATAAAGGTTATATCACAACTTCTGAGGGAGAATTTAAGGTTGATACAACAATCAAGCTTAAAGGCGGCAAGATTGGCCACGTTGGAACTATGACAAAGGGTATGCTCAAAGCTGGCGATACAGTTACTCTTACTGTAGATTCAGAATACAGAGCAGATACATGCAAGAATCATAGTGCAACACACCTTTTACAGAAAGCATTAAGAACTGTACTTGGTAACCATGTTGAACAGAAGGGTTCTTATGTAGATCCTGAAAGATTAAGATTTGACTTTACACATTTCCAGAGTATGACAGAAGAGGAGATTAAGAAGGTCGAAGATATTGTCAATGAAAAGATTGCTGAGGCAATTCCGGTAGAGACAAAGATTATGACAATCGAAGAAGCTAAGAACACAGGTGCTATGGCACTTTTTGGTGAAAAGTATGGTGAGAAGGTAAGAGTTGTATGTATGGGTGACTTCTCTAAGGAGTTCTGTGGTGGTACACATGTTGCCAATACAGCTAACATCAGACTTTTTAAGATTGTATCTGAGTCAGGTGTTGCTGCAGGAGTAAGAAGAATAGAAGCTCTTACGGATAAGGGAGTTCTTAAGTTCTTTAATAACCTTGAAACTCTTGTAAAAGAAGCTTCAATAGCAGCTAAGGCAGAGAGCACACAGCTTGTAAGAAGAATTCATACAATGAATGATGAGATTAAGGCACTTATATCTGAGAATGATAAGCTTAAGGCAGAGCTTGCTAATAATGCTTTAGGTGATGTGACAGATAATGTTGTTGATGTTAAGGGTGTTAAGCTTCTTGCAACTAAGGTAGATAATGTTGATATGAATGAACTTAGAAACCTTGGCGATAAGTTAAAGGGAGAGATTGGTTCAGGTGTTGTACTTGTTGTAAGTGCACTTGCGGCTGATAAGGTTAATATGATAGCGATGGCTACAGATGATGTTGTTGCTAAGGGTGCTCATGCTGGTAATCTTATTAAGTCTGTTGCTTCACTTGTTGGTGGCGGCGGTGGCGGACGTCCTAATATGGCTCAGGCTGGTGGTAAGAATGCTTCTGGTATTGATGAGCTATTAAAGAAGGCACCAGAAGTGCTTGCAGAACAGCTTTAATTATAATAGTAATAATAACCACTATGATATTGGTTATAATATTAATTTAACAAATTGTGCTAAAATCGCAAAATTTCTGTTGACTTAGGTGATTTCTGTGATATAATATCTGTTGTGCGATTAGGTAAAACCCTATATGTATTGCCCAGCACAATTACGCAACAGAAGGGTGGTCAGGAAAAGGTATGTCAAATGTCATCGTTAAAGAAAACGAGTCTTTAGATAGCGCATTACGCAGATTCAAGAGAAACTGCGCAAAGGCAGGCATTCAGCAGGAAATTCGTAAAAGAGAACATTACGAAAAGCCAAGCGTAAGACGCAAGAAGAAGTCAGAAGCTGCTAGAAAACGTAAGTTCAATTAATTTGATAGCGAAATATTTAATCCCGGTGTATTTTAGAATACATCGGGATTTTTTTGCATATTTTATATATAAGCGTAAGTTGTTATGCTGGGGTAAGATATGGGAAAGTTTAGGTGTGCGAAAGATGTGCGTTCGGTTGTTATGCCGCAGTCTGTTACTATGCCGATTCTTACAGTTATTGGCAATAAGGAAATGTATATAGAGAATTTTAAATCAATAATGGAGTATGAATGTGATAGTGTCAAAGTCATTACAAGGCGTGGAATTGTACACGTTAAGGGAAGTGACCTTGATATAGGATATCTGGATATGGATGAAATATCCATAAAAGGGAGGATTAAAGAGATTACATTTGAGTAATATGGTTAATGGGGTGCTGTGTATAATATGAAACTGTGTATTAAAGATGGATTGAAGCATATTTTTTATATTGAACTGGAAATAAGCGGGGATGGTATAAATACATTTTTTAATATGTGCAGAAAAAAAGATATAATATTTTTTGATGTACAGCATATTAAAGCTGGCAATAATGCTGTGCGTGCCAGGATAGCAAGAAATGATTTCTTTATGATAAAAAATCTTGTTAAGGCGGCAAGGGTGCATATTAAAGTTATCAAAAAGGCTTATCCAAGATATTACATATTTAGATACAGACAGAATTATTCGTTTGCCTACGGGGTGCTTATTGCATTTGTTATAATAAAGCTTCTGGGAATGTTCGTATGGAAAGTGAATTTTAATGGTAATTATGTATACACAGATGAGTATTTGAAAAGTTATATAAAGGATATGAAAGTTTATAATGGAAATATGCTTAAAAATATTGACTGTGCGTATATTGAAGAGTGCATAAGAAATGATCTTGATGTTACATGGGCGAGTGTTGAGATAAAAGGCTCAATGGTTAATGTATACATAAAAGAAAATTATTCTATGAATAAAGAAGCAGTGAAGTCTGTGTATAGTGACGGTGAAGATATAGTAAGCAGTTGTCAGGGTGTTGTTAAGAAGATAATTACAAGAAGTGGTACACCACTAGTAGCCTGCGGTGATGAGGTTCAGGAGGGGCAGGTGTTAGTATCTGGCAGGGTGGCTGTTACTGATGACTCAGGAACGGAGCTGTATCAGGTAGATGTATGTCCTGATGCAGACATTTTAGTTCATACAGTAATTGCTTATGATGATATACTGGAAAGAGAATACGGATACAGACAGTATACCAAGAGGAGATATTCTTCGTTAATTATAGAAAATAACAGCGGCTTAATTAAGCTGACCAAGCCGCACAGGCGGATAGAGCAGTATGATATAATAACGCAGAAATATCCATTGATTGTTGCAGGAGGGATAGATACTGGAATTGTTATTGGGGTAGAGAACAGAAAAGAATATAAAGTTATGAATGACAGGTATAATGATGTCCAGTTAGAAGATATTCTTAATGAAAGATTACAGATGTATATTTCACATATGGAACAAAAAGGAGTGCAAATAATGGATTGTCGTGTTAATATAGATACAACTGATGACAGAGGAAGCTGTACTGGAGAATTGGAAGTACTTCTTCCGGTTACTAATTGATATACATATTAATAGAAAGAGGATTAATATTAATGAGTGAAGTAGAAGTTGTTATTGATATGCCAGCAGAATACAGCAGTATGGTGTTTGGACAGTTTGATGAATATGCCAAGGCAATAGAGAGTAATCTTAATATAGAATTAATAGCAAGGGACGGAGTTGTAAAGATAATAGGAGCAGAAGCTAATGTTATAAGGGCAAGAGGCGTGCTTGATAATCTTATAGAGCTTGCAAGAAGAGGTAACCAGATAAGTAGACAGAGTGTTGATTATGCAATATCGTTATCATTTGATGATAAGCAGGATACTATGTTAGAGATAGACTCCGATACAGTATGCAGGACTATAGCAGGAAAGCCAATTAAGCCAAAGACATTAGGCCAGAAGAATTATGTAGACCAGATAAGGGATAAAATGATTGTATTTGGAATAGGCCCTGCTGGTACAGGAAAGACATATCTTGCAATGGCAATGGCTATTCAGGCATTTAAGTCTAATGAGGTTAATAAGATAATTCTTACAAGACCAGCGATAGAGGCAGGAGAAAAGCTTGGATTTCTTCCGGGTGATTTACAGAGCAAGGTAGACCCATATCTTCGCCCTTTATATGATGCACTTTTTCAGATTATGGGTGCAGAAAGCTTTAATGCTAATATGGAAAAGGGACTTATAGAGGTAGCACCGCTTGCATATATGCGAGGAAGAACTCTTGATAATGCGTTTATAATATTAGATGAAGCACAGAATACAACGCCTGCACAGATGAAAATGTTCCTTACAAGAATAGGTTTCGGTTCTAAGGTAGTAGTTACTGGAGACCAGACACAAAAGGATCTTCCAAGAGATGTAACATCTGGTCTGGACGTTGCTATGAAGGTGCTTTCAAAGGTTGATGAGATAGGTTTTGTAAAGCTTACTAACCACGATGTAGTAAGACACCCTCTTGTACAGAAGATTGTAAAAGCTTATGAGGAATATGAGAACAGACAGAACAAGAAAGAATTTGACAGGCGGAATAGGAAAGAATCTGATGGCAGGTCAAAAAAGAATTACGACAGCAGACAGGGTAAGAAAGAGAAAGGAACAAGAAAGAATGACAATTAATATAGAATATGAAACAGATAAAAAGTTAGATTTAGATTATGAGAAGATAATTAATGAGGTTGTTAATGAGGCAGCTGCATATGAGAAATGTCCATATGAGATAGAGGTTAATGTCACATTGACGGATAATGAGGCGATACATCAGATTAACAAAGAGTTCAGGGAAGTTGATGCACCTACAGATGTTCTCTCATTTCCTATGATTAATTATGAAGCACCATCTGATTTTGAGTCACTTGAAGACGAATTTGAGAATAACACAGAGGACTATTTTAATCCGGATACAGGTGAACTTATGCTTGGTGATATAGTTGTATCAGTAGAGAAGGTGGCTGAACAGGCTGAAAAATATGGACACAGTGAAGTGAGAGAACTTGCATTCTTAGTTGCACATAGTATGATGCACCTTTTTGGATATGACCATATGACAGAAGAAGAAAGCAAGGTTATGGAAGCTAAGCAGAGAGAAGTCCTTGATAATATAGGAATTACAAGATAATTATATTGGATATATTACAATTATAAGAATGATAATATTGTAGTTAACTATAAAATGACAACATTGAGGTTATATATTGCAGTTATAAGAATATAGAAATCGCGGGTGAGAGGTATAGGTATAATGGAATACACAGATAGAGAGCTTTTAGATAAAGCAAAAGAGGCAATGGTTTATTCGTATTCACCTTATTCAAGGTTTAAGGTCGGGGCTTGCGTACTTACAAAGGACGGACATATTTATACAGGCTGTAATATAGAGAATTCAAGCTTTGGTGCGACTAACTGTGCAGAAAGGACAGCAATATTCAAGGCTGTAAGTGAGGGTAGAAAAGAATTCGCTAAGATTGCCATAGTGTCATCTTCAGGTTTAAAGACGTATCCGTGTGGAATATGCAGGCAGGTTATGAGTGAATTCTTTAAGGGTAATGAGCAGATAATTCTTGAAAATGCTGGAGAGATAATTAAATATACTATTGATTATTTACTGCCTGATAGTTTTAAATTGTAATAAATAGTAAAATGAAATGTATAAAATATAACATTTTGCAAATAATTACCATATAAATTCATATTGCAAGGAAGGTGCAAAAGAATGGAAAATGGTATATTTAATAGAAGAAATGTTATATCAATATGTGTTGTGGCGGCTGTAATTGTAATATTAACAATAGTATTTCTGTCACGCAGCAATACAGGCGATGAGCATATAGATGACATACAGAGGGACAGCGTTAAGTATGAAGATATGCAGAATAAAAGAGCGGGCACAGAACAGGTGACGTCCCAGCAGACAGCAGGGGTATCACAGCAGAATAAGACATATACGGATAATTATCTGTTGCAGTTACAGGACGGACAGGCTGTAATATACAGGGGTGTATTGAAGAATTCGGACATTGAATATGAATTCTACGATTATGCCCAGATTGATATTGAACTGCTGCCAGAAAGCATAAAGAAAGAATGTACAGACGGGCTTGGTTTAAATGGAGAACAGCAGCTGTATGATTTTATACAGGCATACAGCATAGAATAACAGTAATAAGGATAGTGATATATGAAAAGCAAATATGTGAAAAAGCACGAATGTGTCATAATCGGCGGCGGTGCGGCTGGAATGATGGCGGCAGTACAGCTTGCAGGTTATGGAATAGATAACTGCATAATAGAACACACAGGAAAGATTGGAAGCAAGATATTACAGACAGGCAATGGCAAGTGTAATTTTACTAATCTTAATATGAGCAGTGAAATGTATCAGAATAAAGATAACAGACTTGTTATGGAAGTTATTGATAAGTTTGATGTACAGCATACGCTTAAATTCTTTAAAAGTATAGGCGTATATTATACACAAAAGGATGGTTATGTATATCCACATTCTAAGACAGCCGCTTCATTACAGAATGCATTAAGATTGGCAATAAAGAACGCTGGCATTAAGGTTAATATGGATACTGTCATTAATAAGATTTATAAGAAAGAAGCTGATGGAAAGGATGTGTTCGTTCTTGAATGTGACGGTATAGACTTTATAGCAGATACAGTAATTATTGCAACAGGTTCAAAGGCTTCGCCAAAGACAGGCTCAGATGGTTCGGGTTATGAGCTTGTAAGACAGCTTGGAATTGATATTGTAAAGCCACTTCCCGCACTTGTACAGCTTGTATGCGGTGACAAAGCTGTATGTAAGCTTGGTGCAGGTGTAAGAAGCTATGGAAGCATAGAGCTTTGGGTTGACGGACAGTGCGTAGCAAATGATACAGGAGAAATCCAGTATACAGATTATGGAATATCAGGAATACCGGTATTTCAGGTAAGCAGATTTGCAGTAAAAGCTATAGATGAGAACAGGGAAGTCAAGGCTGTTATTAATATGATACCTGATATAACAGATAGTGATATAGAAGATATTTTCAACAGGCGAATTATAGCAGAAGGTTATAAGACGTTAGAGCAGTTCTTTGAAGGGCTTATTAATAAAAAGCTTGTTGCTATGATAGCGGCAAGATGCAAAATAAGCGAAAGTAAGCACATAGCAGATATTGATATTGAAAAAATGCGACATATTATTGAAACTATGACACATTTTGGATTTGTTATAACAGGTGATAAAGGATTTGATTATGGTCAGGTGAGTCAGGGCGGAGTTGCTCTTGATGACATTGACATAAGTAATATGGAATGTAAAAAGGTAAAGGGTGTGTTCTTTGCTGGTGAGGTTGTTGATGTTGACGGCAAATGCGGTGGCTATAACCTGCAATGGGCGTGGAGTTCGGCATACTTAGCGGCGGCAGGAGTAAAGGAAAGGATAAATAATTGAAACAGGAAAAAGTAATAAGAATTAATAATATAAAATTAAAACCAGACCACACAGAGGCTGAGCTTTTAAAGGCAGTTAAGAAAGCACTCAGGTTAAAGAATAACTGTGATATAAAGTCCGACATTATAAAGAGATCTATAGATGCAAGACATAAGCCTGACATTATGTATGTATACAGTGTTGATGTGAAGAAGCTTGTTATCAATAATAAAGATACGGATTTGAAAGCGTTTGCAAAGAAAACAGCCAATAATAATATTACATATAATGAGAAGGTTATATATGAGTTTCCATATGGCAGAATTAATAATTATGAGGGCGCAGGAATTAAGGAAGAAGACAGGCCTGTTATAATCGGCTTTGGACCAGCGGGAATGTTTGCGGCACTTAAGCTTAGCGAGGCTGGACTTATGCCTGTTGTATATGAGCGTGGGGACAGTATTGAAGAAAGACACAGAAAGGTTGATGAGTTCTGGAATACAGGAAAGCTTGATACACAGTCAAATGTGCAGTTCGGTGAAGGCGGAGCAGGAACATTTTCAGACGGAAAGCTTAATACAGTAATAAAAGATCCTACAGGACGAATAAGAAATGTTCTTGAAATGTTCGTAAGATTTGGCGCTTCATCAGAGATATTATATTCTAACAAGCCGCATATCGGTACAGATGTGCTGATGAATGTTGTATACAATATACGAAAGTATTGTGAGAGTCTTGGTGCGCAGATTAATTTTAATCATAGAATAGATGACATTAATATAAGTGATAAGAAAGTAAGCTCAATAAAAGTGTACGATATCAAGAATGATATATATTTTGAAAGACAGTGCAGACAAGTATGCCTGTCAATCGGACACAGTGCAAGAGATACATTTAAAATGCTTGATAGCAAAGATATAATGATGGAGCCGAAGTCATTTGCAGTAGGGTTAAGAATAATGCACACACAGGAATTCATCAATGAAAATGCGTATGGAAAGTGTGAGTACAAGCTTCCAACAGCAGATTATAAGGTTACATACAAATCAGTAAGCACAGGAAAAGAACGTGGTGTGTATTCGTTCTGTATGTGTCCTGGTGGATATGTTGTTAATGCAAGCTCAGAGGAGAATATGCTTGCAGTTAATGGTATGAGCTATTCTGGGCGTGACTCAGCTAACGCTAACAGTGCAATGATAGTAACAGTTACACCAGATGATTTCGGAAATGGAGTGCTTGACGGCGTGGAATTCCAAAGAAAGCTTGAAAGGGCTGCGTATAAAGAAGGTGTTGGAAAGATACCTGTGCAGTTATTTGCTGATTTTAAGGAAAATGTTACATCAACAGGGTTAGGCAGGGTAACACCTTGCATTAAGGGACAGTACAAGCTTTCCAATATAAGAAATGTACTTCCTGAATATATATCAGAGGCTTTGTGTGAGGGAGTTACAGGCTGTTCTAGATACATAAAAGGCTTTGATATGGACGATGCTGTATTTGCAGGCGTTGAGAGCAGGACTTCAAGTCCTGTAAGAATAACACGTAATGATGAGCTGATGTCGGTTGGCTGTGCTGGTCTTTATCCTTGTGGAGAAGGCGCAGGATATGCTGGTGGAATAACTTCTGCGGCGGTTGACGGAATTAAGATTGCAGAGAAAATTGCGGCAAATATAGACTTTTTTAAAGAGGTATAGTACAATACCTTATTAGGTATTTAACCATATAGGAATGTCAGATAAGCTTATGCTAAGTCAGGCTGGCGGGAGTGAGGAATAATAATGAATATAAGAGAAGCAGTTAAGGATAAGAAGAGAATAGTAATTAAGATAGGTTCTTCTTCGCTTATGCACAATGAAACAGGCAGGCTTAATCTTGGAAAGATAGAAAAGCTGGTGCGTACAATAGTGGATATTAAGAATTCTGGCAAGGATGTTGTTCTTGTTTCATCAGGAGCTATTGCTGTTGGAAGAATGGCAATAGGGCTTAATGAGAAGCCTGATGAACTCCCTGTAAAGCAGGCGTGTGCGGCTATTGGACAGGCAAAGCTTATGATGGTATATCAGAAGATATTTGCTGAGTACAGTACTACAGCGGCACAGGTATTAATGACTAAGGCTACAGTTATGAATGATAAGAGCAGAAGAAATGCACAGAATACATTTAATGAGCTGTTAAATCTTGGTGCAGTTCCTATTGTTAATGAGAATGATACAGTATCTACATACGAGATTAAACAGGTTCAGACTTTTGGAGATAATGACAGGCTTTCAGCAATTGTTACTTCAATTATTGATGCAGACCTCCTTATATTGTTATCAGATATAGACGGATTGTATACAGACGACCCTAATTCTAATCCGGATGCAAGATTTATTAATCAGGTAGATGTCATAGATGACAAGCTTCTTAATATGGGCAAGAGTACATCAGGAAGCGGTGTTGGAACAGGTGGTATGGCAACTAAGCTTAAGGCAGCAGGAATAGCTGTAAGCTCAGGTGCAGATATGGTTATAGCAAATGGCAATGATATTGATAATATTGCTAAGATAATGTCAGGTGCAGATGTCGGTACACTTTTTGTAAGCTGTAAAGACGAGAATTTTGACCTTGTCAAATTCATAGGCTAAGGGGAGGTGCTGATGGACATAAAGCTTATAAGGAATACAGAAGATGCCGTGTTCAAACCAATCAATAACGGGCTTGTGTTACAGATGGTGGATGATAACTATAAGTTTCTTGATTTTATTGGTAAGAAATTGTATATCCTTAATTCTATTACGAATGAGAGGTATGAAATCTCACCAGAAATCAAGAAATATAATATAGCCAGTATTATTTATGCCCATAATACGCACGATTATGTGTTCTATGTATCTGCGGAACAGATTACAGACAGCAAGGCAGATATATTGCTGTACAGATATTCATTTGATGATAACGAGAGTACACTTGTGTATAGATATGAGATTGATGAACTTGAGAAAATCAGACAAATTCATATACATATATATGTATTGGAATATGATTTTGCAATAATTGAAGAAATCGGACAAGATAATGAAGTGACTAATGTAGTGCTTCGGGATTTTAATTCTGACAGGGAAATATCAACAGAAGGGTCACTGCTTAAAAGACTTGGACTTTATAATATTATTCCGTTAGAGGGCAATAACAGTGTGTTAAAGCTCGGCAGTAGAAAAGACTTCGATGGCACAGATATTAATGAAGAAAAGCATAATCAGGAATATATAGGTATTGTTAATACCAAGCAGTTTGTATCTGAGATGATGTTAAATCCAGCAGAGATTACTATGGATATATTAGATACAGCGGATACGGACAAGACATTTGCATATATGAAGCGTTCTGAGAACCGGGTTATATATTCAAAGTTTAATATAAGTGCGATGTCAGAAGAAGTTGTACTTTATGATTTTGAGAATAAAGTAAAGCAGATAAGAATTAATAATGATATTAAGGAAGCATCAGACCTTAGTTATACATATGTTATTGAGGGCAATCCCTACACAATAAAGAAGGACAAGGATGTGACATATCTTATTAATCTTAATACGCAGAAAGAGGAATATCAGATTCCTTCTAATATGCAGATACAATATGTATGTAATGATGTAATTCTTGTCACCCATATAAAGCACAGAATACCATTTATCAAAAAAGGTTCAGAGTATATTGAAGCCTACAAGTTTCCGGATATACACCACGCACTTCTTAAGAAGAAAGCACAATTTAATACCTGTATGGTAAATGGAGATGACCTGCTTGTATTTACATTGTAGGAAGTTGATATAATAAGAATGGAGAAAATATGGTAACAGAGAATACAATTAAAAGAATAAATGAACTCTATCATAAGTCTAAGGGTGAAGGTCTTACAAAGGAAGAAGCCGAAGAACAGATTAGATTAAGAAAAGAATATGTTGCGGCATTCCGTAATAATTTAAGAGGCACATTAGAGACAATAAAGATACAAAATCCAGATGGTTCTATTATAGATGTAAAGCAAAGACATGATGAGAAGATGAAGAATAATGACAGTAAAGCAGAATAAGAAAGAAATCAGAACATTAATAACTAATAAGAAAAAGGCTATGTCTGCTGAAGAAATAACTGCAGGAAGCAGAATAATTACAGACAGACTTGAGTTGTCAAAGGAATATCAGGACAATGATAATATACTTATATATGTAAGCTATAATCAGGAAGTCGAAACATCGGGTATTATTAATAAAAGCCTTGAACGTGGCAAAAAAGTGTATGTTCCTAAGGTTATAATTAATAAAGAAGACAGGTCAGATAAATATATGGAATTTGTAAGAATTAATTCTTATGATGACTTGCAGGATGGATATATGGGAATTAAAGAACCTGTATCTGACGACTATGAAATTCCACAGGACGGACTTCTTGTTATGCCGGGGCTTGCTTTTGATGTTACGCTTAACAGAATAGGTTACGGCGGTGGATTTTATGACAGATATCTTGTTAAGAATGGCGACAGATATTATAAGACAGCCATATGCTTTGATTATCAGGTGCTTGATGATATACCGGCAGAGGAATTCGACATAAGACCAGATATGATTATAACTGATAAAAGAATTATAACAGCTCAGGAGCTGTAATTAATAAAGAGATATGGATATTGAGGAGTTGTAAAAATACTTATAAATGATAATTAGTTATTAAGTATTAGTGCAGTTATGCACGGAAGTGAGGATTGATATGAAGACATTAACACAGATGGGCAGTGATGCAAAGAAAGCGTCCACATATCTTGCAAAGCTTGGCATTAAGGAAAGAAATAATGCTTTATTAAAGGTTGCTGATGCCCTTGTAAAAAGAAGTGATTACATAAGAGAAGCTAATGCTATTGACCTTGCTAATGGCAAGAAGAATAATATGAGCACAGCTCTTTTAGACAGACTTATGCTTACAGAGAGCAGAATAGAAGGAATGGCTGACGGCTTAAGAGTTCTTGCAGGACTTGACGATCCAATAGGCGAGGTCAAGTCAATGAAGACACGTCCTAATGGACTTATGATTGGTAAAAAGACTGTTCCATTAGGAGTTGTTGCGATTATATATGAATCAAGACCTAATGTTACAGCAGATGCTTTCGGACTTTGCTTTAAGTCAGCTAATGCCTGCATATTAAGAGGCGGGAGCGATTCTGTTAATTCTAATATAGCAATTGTGAATGTTATAACAGATGTATTAAAAGGACTTGGAATAGACCCTGATGTCATAAGTTACATTTCTGAAACAGATAGAAAGTATGTTGATGAGCTTATGCACCTTAATGAGTATGTAGATGTAATTATACCACGAGGTGGAGCAGGTCTTATTAAAAATGTTGTCAATAACAGCACAGTCCCTGTAATAGAGACAGGAACAGGAAACTGCCATATATATGTAGATGAATATGCAGATATAGATATGGCGGTGAATATAATATACAATGCCAAGACACAAAGAATTGGCGTATGCAATGCGTGCGAATCGCTTGTTATTCATAAGAATATTGCAGGTGAAGCTATTCCGGTAATAGTAGATAAGTTAAAGACCAAGAATGTAGAGATACGTGGTGATGAGAAAGCTTTAGCTATAGATAACAGAATAATAAAGGCAGATGATACGGATTGGGGACGTGAATATCTTGATTATATTATATCTGTTAAAGTAGTAGATAATATAGATGAGGCAATTGCACATATCAACAGGTACAATACGGGTCATTCAGAGTCAATAATAACTAAAGATTATAATAATGCACAGAAGTTTCTTAATGAGATAGATGCGGCTTGTGTATATGTAAATGCTTCTACAAGATTTACTGACGGCTTTGAATTTGGATTTGGAGCAGAGATAGGTATAAGTACACAGAAGATACACGCAAGAGGACCTATGGGACTTGAGGCGTTAACAACAAGTAAATATATAATATATGGCAATGGACAGGTTAGAGAATAGGGTTTGAATATTATGGGACAAATGGGAGAAGATATAGCAGACTGGAAATATTTTTTATCTATAATATCTAAATGCACAGATGATTATCTATACATATATGACTTAAGTGATGATTATGCGATATACAGTAGTTCTATAACAAAGGATTTTGAACTTGATGTTGCGGAATTCAGTAATGCGGGAAGAAAGTTAAAGGATGTAATATATCCAGATGATTATGAAGCTGTATTTAACAATATTAGTGAACTTCAGAATGGACATATAAGCTGTCATAATATGGAATACCGCTGGAAATCAAGAAAGAACGGATATGTATTTATAAGCTGCCGCGGACAGCTGGTACGAAGAAATGGCATTAATTATATGATAGGCCGTGTATCAGAGATTGGAAAAAAGAACAGATATGATAATGTAACTGGCATATATACAGATTTAATTCTTGAAGACAGGTATGACGATATTGTAAAGAGCGATGGTCATACAGGCTGTATTATGCAGATAGGGATTGATAATTTCAAAGAAATTAATGAGAAATATGGCACTAAGACAGGCGATGAGGTGCTTGCAATATTGGCAGGCATTCTTGTCAGACAATCCAAAGAACAGACATTTTCTGTATATAGGACAAGAGGAGACGAGTTCATAATAGTATCCCTTGATATGAGCGGTGATATTAAGAAAAATGCCAAGATGTTATACAAGACTATAAGAGAAGATATAGACAGTGTTATTGATGACAGAGGATATGATGTATTCTTTAATATATCAGCAGGTGCGTATGCGTTTGATACTAATACAGATACCTATAAAGATATTATTAAGAATACCCGTTTTGCCCTGCATAAAGCAAAGCTTAACGGAAAGAACAGATTTGAATTTTTTGATAAGGCTGATTATGCTAATTATATAAAAAGGCTTGAAATTCAGGGCGAGTTAAGGTCTAGTGTTAATGATAATTTCAAAGGATTTGAATTGTTTTACCAGCCGATTGTTGATGCTGATACAGGTAGGATTGAGGGTGCAGAGGCACTTTTAAGATGGAAAAGTGACCAATATGGTTTTATGTCGCCTGTAGAGTTTATTCCACTGCTTGAAGAAAGCTCGCTTATTATACCATTGGGAAGATGGATTATAGATACAGCTGCTGCCCAATGCAACGAATGGGTAAAGATAATACCCCAGTTTGTTATGCATATTAATCTTTCGTTTGTACAGATTGCAAAGAGCAATGTTATAAAAGATGTAATTGAGAATATAAGCAAATATGAGGCTGGAAATGAACATTTTGTATTTGAGATTACTGAAAGTATACAGATGGATTCTAATATTGCGATAAAAAGAGTTCTTAAAGAATTCGTGGATAATGGCTTTTTACTTGCAATAGATGATTTTGGAACCGGATATTCTAATTTTGAATATATGAAGGATAAGATGTTTGGTATCTTAAAGATAGACAGGGCATTTATTACTGATATACATCTTACAGATAACAACAGAATACTTGTCAGCTTTATTATAAAAATGGCACACGAGATGGGTGTTAAAATATGCGTTGAGGGTGTTGAAACAAAAGATGAATTGATGGCTGTAACAAAGCTTGAGGCTGATTATATACAGGGGTATTATTACGGCAAACCTGTCAAAGACGTTGAATTTTATAGAATGATTAAACAACAGGAAAGAATAAAGAGGTAATATATAAATAATGGATACAACAATTGAGAATATGATTAACAGCATAGATTTATCTGCTCCGGTTCCAGAATACGAGCCGATGAGACAGTATTACTATTTAAAGGCCTGCAGAAAGATTGTTAAGGAAAAGTCAGAAGCACTTAACAGACCACTTACTGCTGTAGTTTCAACATTTGGCTGTCAGATGAATGCAAGGGACTCAGAAAAGCTTCTTGGAATATTAAAGGATATCGGCTATCAGGAGTCAGACGATGAAGAAAATGCTGATTTTGTAATATACAATACCTGCACGGTGCGGGAGAACGCCAACTTAAGGGTATACGGACGTCTCGGACAGTTAAAAAAGGTTAAGAGAGCTAATGGCGAGATGATTATTGCAATGTGCGGTTGTATGATGCAGGAGCCGGAAGTTGTAGAAAAGATAAAGACATCTTACAAATTCGTAGATATTGTGTTTGGTACATTTAATATTTTCAAGCTTGCAGAGCTTATGTATATGTGCTTTACAGGTGATGAACAGGTTATTGATATATGGGATTCTACTAAGGAGGTTGTTGAGGAGCTTCCAACTTCAAGAAAGTATCCATTTAAGTCTGGTGTCAATATTATGTTTGGATGTAATAATTTCTGTACATATTGTATTGTTCCATATGTACGAGGCAGGGAGAAATCAAGAGAGCCAAAAGAGATAATAAGAGAGATTGAAAGACTTGTAAGTGACGGTGTAAAGGAAGTAATGCTTCTTGGACAGAATGTTAATTCTTATGGAAAGACGCTTGAGGACGATATTACATTTGCTAAGCTGCTAAGAGAGATTGCCAAGATTGACGGACTTGAAAGAATAAGATTTATGACACCTCATCCAAAGGATTTATCAGATGAGCTTATAGAGGCAATAAGAGATAACAGCAAGATATGTAACCATATACATCTTCCATTACAGTCAGGAAGCAGCCGTCTTCTTAAGCTTATGAACAGACAGTACACTAAGGAGCATTATCTTGAACTGGTAGACAAGATAAGAAATACAATCCCGGATATATCTATTACAACAGATATAATTGTAGGCTTCCCAGGTGAAACAGAGGAAGACTTTGAGGATACACTTGATGTTGTAAGAAAAGCAAAGTATGACAGTGCTTACACATTTATATATTCTAAGAGAACTGGAACACCTGCTGCCAAGATGGACGGACAGGTCAGTGAAGATATAGTAAAAGACAGATTTAACAGATTGTTAGCAACTGTATCTGAGGTGAGCCACGAACATATCAAGAGATATGAAGGTATGGATATGGATGTATTGGTTGAGGATATAGATGACCACGATAATACATTTGTAACAGGACGAATGACTAATAATATTTTAGTCCATTTCAAGGGTGACAAAGAACTTATAGGAAGTATAGTCAATGTACATCTTGATGAATGTAAAGGCTTCTATTATATGGGAACAAAGAACGATTAATATTATAAGCAGGATGACTGGAGGATAAAGATGGCTGAGTATTCACCAATGATGCAGCATTACATTGCTACAAAGAATGAATATAAGGATTGTATACTGTTTTACAGACTTGGTGATTTTTATGAAATGTTCTTTGATGATGCTGTAGTTGCATCTAAGGAATTAGAGCTTACTCTCACAGGAAAAGATTGCGGACAAAAGGAACGTGCACCTATGTGCGGCGTTCCTTTTCATGCTGCGGAGACTTATATTAACAGATTGGTATCAGCAGGCTATAAAGTTGCAATATGTGAGCAGATGGAAGACCCTAAGAAGGCAAAGGGCATAGTAAAAAGAGAAGTAATAAAGGTGGTAACACCGGGAACTAATATTAATACACTTGGACTTGATGAAACAAGGAACAACTATATGATGAGTATAGTATATCTTGGTGATAATCTTGGAGTTTCAATAGCGGATTATTCAACGGGCGATTTCTTTGTGACAGAGTTAGCCGGTGGAAGTGAGCTTATAGATGAGATTAATAAGTTCGTGCCATCGGAGATAATTGTTAATGAATACTTCGCAATGAGTGGCATTAATCTTGATACTGTCAATACAAAACTTGGAATAGCTATGTCAACGCTTGATAACTGGTATTTTAACGAGGAGACCTGTAAGAAAAGGCTTCTGGAACATTTTCATATGGAGATGTTAGATGGACTTGGTTTAAAAGATTATACAGTTGGAATAATAGCTTCGGGTGCACTCCTGACTTATCTATATGAGACACAGAAAAGCAATATGCCTCATATCACAACACTTCTTCCTTATTCGTCAGGCAAATATATGCTTATTGACAGCTCATCAAGAAGAAATCTTGAGCTTGTTGAGACAATGAGAGAAAAGCAGAAGAAGGGTTCGCTTCTGTGGGTGCTTGATAAGACTAAGACAGCTATGGGTGCAAGAATGTTACGTTCTTATATTGAACAGCCGCTTATTAACAAAGATGATATAATTAAAAGACAGGACTGTATACAAGAATTGGGCGACAGCCTTATCGACAGGGAAGAATTAAGGGAATACCTTAATCCAGTGTATGACATAGAAAGAATTATGACTAAGATAAGCTGTAAGACAGCCAATCCAAGGGATTTAATAGCTTTCAGGAATACACTTGAAATGCTTCCACATATTAAGAGGATTATAGGTAATTTCCATTCAGAGGAATTTGCAGCCTGCTATGATAAGCTTGATGACCTTGCTGATTTGTACGAGCTTATTAATTCAGCTATAGTTGAAGAACCACCAATATCAGTAAGAGATGGAGGTATTATAAAAGAGGGCTATTCAAAAGAGGCTGACGAGTTAAGAGATGCCAAGATAAAAGGAAAGGAATGGCTGTCTGAGCTTGAGATAAGAGAGAAAGAAAGAACAGGAATTAAGACATTAAAGGTTAAATATAACAAAGTGTTTGGCTATTATCTTGAGGTGACAAATTCATTTAAGGACAAAGTACCTCCTGAATGGGTAAGAAAGCAGACATTGACTAATGCAGAGCGTTATACAACAGATGAGCTTAAACATCTTGAAGATGTAATTCTTGGTGCAGAGGATAAGCTTTATTCTTTGGAATATGACCTTTTCAGCGAGGTAAGGGAGCGTATTGCCTCGCAGGTAGTCCGCATACAGGGTACAGCAAAAGCGGTTGCTATGATAGATGCATATGCTTCATTATCAGTTGTTGCGACACAGAATAATTATGTAAGGCCTAAGATTAACGATAAGGGTGTAATTGATATAAAGAATGGAAGGCATCCAGTAGTTGAGAAGATGATAAGCAATGATATGTTCATAGCCAATGATACATATCTTGATAATAATTCCAACAGGGTTGCGATAATAACAGGACCTAATATGGCTGGTAAGTCAACATATATGAGGCAGACAGCTCTTATTGTCCTTATGGCACAGACAGGAAGCTTTGTCCCTGCAGACTCTGCTAATATATGTATTGTAGACAGGATATTTACAAGAGTAGGTGCATCTGATGACCTGGCTTCCGGACAGTCTACATTTATGGTTGAGATGACAGAGGTTGCTAATATTCTCCGTAATGCGACATCTAATAGCCTTATAATTCTTGATGAGATAGGACGAGGCACAAGTACATTTGACGGTCTTAGTATAGCGTGGGCGGTTGTCGAACACATTGCAAACACTAAGATATTAGGAGCAAAGACATTGTTTGCAACTCATTACCATGAATTGACAGAACTTGAAGGAACACTTGACGGCGTTAATAATTACTGTATAGCAGTTAAAGAGTGCGGGGATGACATCGTATTTTTAAGAAAGATTATAAAAGGTGGTGCAGATAAGAGTTATGGAATACAGGTGGCTAAATTAGCAGGTGTTCCAGAAAATGTATTAAACAGGGCTAAGGAACTTGTTGTAGAACTCAGTGATGCAGATATATCACAAAAGGCAAAGGATATTGCACAGTATTCAAAGAAAGTGGAGAAGATGAATGACCGTTATAAGAAGGTCAATGAACTGGAAGTAAAGCAGATGACACTTTTTGATACTGTAAAGGACGATGATATAATAAAGGATATAAAAGAGCTTGATATAAGCAATATGACACCAATCGATGCGCTTAATATTCTTTATAAGCTTCAGGGCAAGGTTAAGAACAGATACTTTGTTAATGAGAATTAATGTGAAGTGAGGGTTAATATGGGAATTCAGTTACTTGATCAGAATACAATTAATAAAATAGCGGCAGGAGAAGTTATAGAAAGACCATCTTCTGTTGTAAAAGAGCTTGTTGAAAATGCAATAGATGCCGGGGCGACTGCTGTAACTGTCGAAGCAAAGGAAGGCGGAATTTCATTTATCAGGGTTACTGATAATGGTTCAGGTATTAAGAAAGATGAGATAGATATTGCATTTAAAAGACACGCCACAAGTAAGATTAAGTCAATTGAAGACCTTTTAACTGTATCCTCACTTGGTTTCAGGGGTGAGGCACTTGCGAGTATAGCGGCAGTATCGCAGATTGAATTAATAACCAAGACTAAGGATGATATAACAGGAACGAGGTATCAGTCAGAGGGCAGCGAGGTTATATCTGTTGAAGATATCGGTGCACCTGATGGAACAACATTTATTATAAGAAATTTGTTCTTTAATACACCAGTCAGAAGAAAGTTCTTAAAGTCAGCGATGACAGAGGCAGGATATATTAATGCGTTAATGCAGTATATGGCTTTATCACATCCTGAGGTTTCATTCAGATTTATTAATAATAACCAGAATAAGCTTCATACATCAGGAAATATGAAATTAAAGGATATTATATATAATGTGTATGGCCGTGATATAACTGCTAATCTGTATGATATTAATGCAAAGACACAGGATATTAAGATTGAGGGTTATATAGGGAAACCTTTTATTAACAGAGGTAACAGGACTTACGAGAATTATTACATTAACGGACGTTATATAAAGAGCAATATAATTAATAAGGCAATTGAGGAAGCTTATAAAGGTTTTATAATGCCTCATAATTATCCGTTCACTGTAATACATTTTACGATAAGTCCGGATATAATTGATGTGAATGTCCACCCTACCAAGATGGAATTGAGATTTCAGAATAACGAGTATGTATACAATTTCGTATATGATTCAATATTATCAACGCTTAAGGGAAAAGAACTTGTGGCAAAAGTTGAACCAGATGGACAGTTTATGAATAAAATTCATAATGATGAGCTGGAGCAAAAGAAGGCAGAAGAACAGAAGCAGATGGCTGGGTATAGTGCAACTGGAGTACAGCAAAATGTACCGTCAGATTCAGGTGCTGCGGCTACGCAACATAATATGTCGGCAGGCTCAGGTGCTACGGTCAAGCAATATGGTGTACCGGCAGGTTCGGGTGCTATAAATGAGAATAAGGTTATCGCTAATGAATCTTCGATTATGAATAAAACAAGGCTTCCAGAGCCATTTGAAACCGTGAGGTCTGATAAACTTATTAAAGAAGATATTGTACAGTACAATTCAAGAAAAGCAGAGGAGAGCAGGCAGATATCTTTATTTGAGGATAAGCTTCTAGATGAGAAGAATAAGAATAATTACAGGATAATAGGACAATTATTTGATACATACTGGCTTATAGAATTTGAGGACAGATTCTATATGATGGATCAGCACGCAGCACACGAAAAAGTTCTTTATGAGAAGACGATGAATAAATTAAGAACTCAAAAAATTGATACACAGATGCTTATGCCGCCTATTATTCTTACTCTTAATATGAATGAGGAAGAAGTACTTAAAAGGAATATGTCAATATTTAATAAGCTTGGATATGAGATAGAAGAATTTGGCGGCAATGAATATAAAGTAACAGGAATACCGGCAGGTTTTCCGAAGCTTGATTACAGGCAGATGTTAACTGACCTTATAGATGGTCTTATGCAGGATGGCAGAATGACAGATATGGATATACTTACAGAAAAGGTGGCATCTATGTCGTGCAAGGCGGCTATTAAGGGCAATAACGAAATATCATATGAAGAAGCAAAGGAACTTATGGAAGAACTTATGAAAGCTGACAATCCATATAACTGCCCACACGGCAGGCCAACGCTTATAGTTATGAGTAAATATGATATAGAAAAGAAATTTAAACGAATAGTGTAAAAGGGGAATAGTGTATGTGTAAACAACCTTTAATTATACTTACAGGGCCAACTGCTGTCGGAAAGACTTCACTTTCTATTAAACTTGCAAAAAAGATTGGGGCACAGATAATAAGTGCAGACTCTATGCAGGTATACAGGCATATGGACATAGGAACTGCTAAGATTACATCTTCTGAAATGCAAGGCGTAAAGCATTATCTTATAGACGAAATAGAACCTACAGAGGAGTTTAATGTCACAATATTTAAAGAAAAAGCACTAAAGGCTATAGAACAGATAAGAAATGACGGCTATATACCTATGATTGTAGGTGGTACAGGATTTTATATACAGGCTTTATTGTATGATATAGAATTTCAAGACAATGATGCGGATACATCTTACAGGCAGGAACTGTACCAGCTTGAGAAAGAAAAAGGTGCTATGTATCTTTATGAGATGTTAAAAAATATAGACCCTAAATCAGCGGAGAGCATACATTACAGAAATGTAAAGAGAGTTGTAAGGGCACTGGAATATTACAAGCAGACTGGCAACAGAATATCTGAACACAACGAGGAGCAGAGAAAAAAAGATTCACCATATAATTATAAATATTTTGTTCTCAATGACATAAGGGATAATCTTTATGAGAGGATTAATAAAAGAGTTGATATTATGTTCGATGATGGTCTTATTGATGAAATGCAGTTGCTTACCCAAATAGGCATAAGCAGGGATAATACTTCTATGCAGGGCATAGGCTATAAAGAAATCCTTGATTACTGGGATACGTTGGGTGAGCCTTATGGAAGTACTATTGATGAAAATGGCATCGCCTTATTAAAGGAACAGATTAAAGGCGATACAAGACATTTTGCAAAAAGACAGCTTACGTGGTTCAGGAGAGAAAAAGTTATTGACTGGATTAATATTAACGAATATGATTATGATTGCGTTAAAATTATGGATTATATGCTTGATAAGCTTAAAGATAGTGGTATTATTAAGTAATGCAAAATTAACAATCAGGGAGAAAGATAATGAAGGAAATGTATTGCGGACAGCTTGGAATTGATGAAGCTGTATACAATTATGGCAATAATGTACTTGAAAATTTAAAGGAACGATTTGAAGCTATTGATGAAGTGGCTGAGTATAACCAGTTAAAGGTTATCGCGGCTATGCAGAAGAACAGGGTCGCTGAGATGCACCTTTCAGGTACTAGCGGATATGGATATAATGATGAGGGAAGAGATACTCTTGAGAGAGTATATGCAGATATATTCAAGACAGAGGACGCACTTGTAAGACCACAGATTATATGTGGAACACATGCTTTAAATGTAGCTATCTCATCTAATTTAAGACCAGGTGATGAGCTTTTATCGCCAGTTGGCAAGCCATATGATACTATGGATGAGATTATAGGAATAAGACCATCAAAGGGAAGTCTTGCAGAATACAATATATCATACAGACAGGTTGATCTGTTAGATGACGGAAGCTTTGATTATGATGGAATAAGAAAAGCTATTAATGAAAAGACTAAGCTTGTTACTATACAGCGTTCTAAGGGTTACGCAACGCGTCCGACATTATCTGTTGAAAGAATTGGCGAGCTTATACATTTTATTAAAGATATCAAACCAGACGTTATATGTATGGTAGATAACTGTTATGGTGAATTTGTTGAGAAGATTGAACCATCAGAAGTCGGTGCGGATATGGTTGTCGGTTCACTTATTAAAAATCCAGGTGGCGGACTTGCACCTTGTGGAGGATATATAGCAGGAAGAAAAGACTGCATTGAACAGGCAGCTTACAGATTATCTTCACCGGGTCTTGGAAAAGAGGTTGGTGCAACAATTGGTGTCAACAAAGATTTCTATCAGGGATTATTCCTTGCACCAACTGTAGTTGCCGGTGCACTTAAGGGCGCTGTATTTGCAGCAAATGTATATGAAAAGGCTGGATTTAAGTGCGTCCCTGATGCCACAGAGGAAAGATATGACATTATTCAGGCAGTTGAGTTAAAATCAGAGGAAGGTCTTATAGCTTTCTGTAAGGGTATTCAGGCAGCAGCACCAGTTGACAGCTTTGTAACACCTGAGCCTTGGGCAATGCCAGGTTATGATTCAGATGTCATTATGGCAGCAGGTGCATTTGTACAGGGGTCATCAATAGAACTTAGTGCGGATGGTCCTGTAAAAGAACCATATGCTGTATATTTCCAGGGTGGTCTTACATGGTACCACGCTAAGCTTGGAATTATGATGAGTATGCAGAAAATGTATGAAAAAGGGCTTCTTAAGATTTAGTAATTGTGTTATACTACATTAGTCAGTTTTTTAATAATATTATAATATATTGAATAGTTAATATTGTATTCTTATAAAAAAGTTGATAAAATGTTAGCGTATTATTAATATTAATACGCAAGAATGGAGGAATATGAGTAGTATTTCCAAGTACAAGAATGGCTGGTTTCTTATACTGTTCATTCTTATAGGTATTGTGCTGGGTGGGCTTATAGCTGAGATAACATCGGGCATACCAGCACTTAGCTGGCTTTCATATGGCCAGTCATTTGGGGCGGGACTTATGGAGAGTCCTGTTATTCTTAATCTGGGATTTATTGTTCTTACATTTTCAATTCAGATTAAGATAACAATTGCCAGTATTATTGGCGTTATACTCGCAATTGTTATATATAAATTTATTTAGGGTAAATCTTATCTAAGATTTTATGAATGACAATTTAATATGTGACAAAGATTGTATTAAAGACTTAAGACCATACGAGAAATGTATAGCACTTGGTGAACAGTCGCTTACTGATACAGAGCTTATCGCAGCGATAATAAAGACTGGTGTATCAGGAAAGCCTGCGGGAGAGCTTGCAAAGGATATTCTTGACAAGTCCCATAACAAAGGATTGTTAGGACTATTTGATATGTCTATTGATGAACTTATGGATATCAAGGGAATAGGGCTTGCGAAGGCGGCACAGTTAAAGTGTATCTGTGAGTTGTCAAGAAGACTTGCCAAGCAGTCAGCAGGGAAAAGACTGGATTTTTCATCGCCATATGCTATTGCTGAGTATTATATGCAGGATATGAGACATTTAACCAAAGAACGTCTTGTTCTTGTAATGCTTGACAGCAGGCTTAATCTTCTTAAGGACAGTGTTATATCAATCGGAACGGTGAACAGCTCACTTGTTTCAGTTAAAGAGGTGTTTAGTGAGGCTTGTAAGAACAAAGCGGTAAGCATAGTTCTTATTCACAACCACCCAAGCGGTGATCCAGCACCAAGTCCGCAGGATATAAGTGTTACAGAGCAGATAAGAAAGGCGGGGCTTATTCTTGGAATACATCTGATAGATCATATAATTATTGGAGATAATAATTTCACAAGTCTTAATGAATGTGGTTATTTGAGACAATAGAATTGTTGCTACAGGAAAGGAAGAAAATATGTCTAACGTATATGGAATTGATATTGGTACAAGTAATTTTAAAATGTGCTGTAAAGAAAAAGATACAATATTAAATGAGAAGAACATTATAGCCATTGCTAATAAGAAAGACCTTTTAGCATTTGGTGATGAAGCATATGAAATGTATGAGAAAGCACCAGAGAATATTGATGTTTCGTTCCCGGTTAAGTTTGGTGTGATTGCAGATATTGAGAATATGCAGACTTTGCTTCTTAATTTCTTTAATAAGGTTAATGGAGATAAGAAGAATACAGGCAATAATGATTTCTATATTGCAGTTCCTACTGATGTTACTGAAGTAGAAAAGAGAGCATTTTATGAACTTGTTGCTGATTCAAAAGTTAAAGCCAAGAATATATATATCGTTGATAAGCCAGTTGCAGATGCAATTGGTGCAGGTCTTGATGTAACTAAGTCAAGAGGTATTATGATGGTTAATATCGGTGCAGAGACAACAGAAATCTCTGTATTGTCATTAGGTGGTATTGTAATAAGCAAGTCAATCAAGATTGGTGGTAATAAGCTTGATGACTGCATTATCAATAATGTTAAAAAGGTATACAATCTTGTAATAGGAAGCAAGACAGCAGAAAGCTTAAAGAAGGAACTTGGAAGTGCGGTAAAGGTTGAAGAAACATTTGCACTCGGCTTTGGACGTAATGTACTTTCAGGACTTCCTGTAAGCGTAGATGTATCATCAGATGTTGTCTATAATGCAATTGTTGATGCACTTCACTCAATTATGGATGCAATCAAAGTTATACTTGAGAGAACTCCACCAGAACTTGCAGCTGATATTATTAAGAATGGTGTATATGTATCAGGTGGTACATCACAGATTAACAATCTTGAACAGTTTATAAAGCAGGAGACTAATCTTAATGTTAATATCGTAGACCAGCCTTCTGAAAGTGTTGTAAGAGGTCTTATAGGAGTAGTAAATAACCCACAGTTTTCTAAGGTTGCATATACTCCACAAGATAAAAATTATGATTAAGGACAGGTAATATGAGAAAAAAATTATCTTCATATATGACATCAAGATACATTCTTATTGCAGTGACGGTTGTATGTATAATATTTGTTTCAACAAGCTTCTTTACAGATAGTCTTGTAGCACCTTTAAGAAATGCTGTTTCTATGGTTGTTGTTCCGTTGCAGAAGGGAATGAATAATCTTGGACTTTGGACCTATGATAAAGTTACTACTTTACAGGAAATCTCAGTTGTATTAGACGAGAATAATGAGTTAAAGAACCAGATAGATAATCTGACAGAAGAGAACAACCAGTTAAGACAGGATTCCTATGAACTTACACGTCTTAGAGAGCTATATAAGCTTGACGAGAAGTATCCGGGCTATACTAAAGTAGGTGCAAGAGTTATCGGTGTTACAACAGATAACTGGTCTAAGGCATTTAAAGTAGATAAAGGCCTTGATGACGGAATTAAGAAAGATATGAATGTTATTGCAAGTGGTGGTCTTGTTGGAATAGTTGCTGAGGTAGGAAAGAATTATTCCATAGTCAAGACAATTATTGAAGATAATAATTCAGTAAGTGGAATGTTAATAGATACTAATGATACCTGTATAGTTGAGGGAGATATTGAGCTTTCTGACAGTGGTCTTGTACATCTTAACCATATTAAGGCTGATATAACAGTAAGAAATGGTGATAAGATAGTTACTTCCAATATCAGCGACAAATATCTTCAGGGAATTCTTATAGGATATGCAAAGGATGTAACAGCGGACTCTAATAATCTGACACAGTCAGGTTATCTTGTCCCAGCAGTTGATTTTAATAATCTTCAAGAGGTACTTATTATAACGGAAATGAAAAATCAGTGATTTAAAGCAGGAGTGTTATGAAAAGGAAAGTTGCAGAAATAATTTTAATATTATTATTTTATCTGATACAGGTTACATTTGGCAATGCTATCGGAATAGGTGGCATTACACCTAATCTGCTTATAATACTGCCGGTGCTGTTTGGCTTTTTTAAAGGCAGGAATGAAGGAATGTTAGTAGGCTTCTTATCAGGTGTTATGTATGATCTTTTCTTTTCTTCACTGTTTGGATTTTCAGCATTGGTTTTTGTATACATAGGATATTTTTCGGGAATATTTTATAAAGAATATGAGAAGGTTGAAGTCCTTATTCCATTGGCAATGATAATGGCATCTGATTTTGTTTTTGAATTTTTATCATATATAGGCAATTTCTTATTACACAACAGGCTGAATGTAGACTTCTTTTTAAGAAGATTTATTATGCCGGAGGTTGTGTATACATTAGTTGTAGCATTGGTATTGTATTATCCTTTGATGAAGTTCGATTCAATATTAGATATTCAATGGAAGAAAAGGAAAAAAGGTATATTAGATGAAGGAAGTATTTGAGTATATATTAAGTCTTTTCAAATCAAGAATTTTTCCACTTATATTGGTATTTGCCATATTGGTAGGCGTGCTTATTAACAGGCTGTTTGGATTGCAGATAATCAATGGAGAGTCTTATGTAAAAGATTTATCAAGTTCTATACAGAAAGATATGAGCGTTGCGGCGACAAGAGGAAGAATATTCGACAAGAATGGTGTGCTTCTTGCTTATAATGACCTTGCATATGCCGTAAGAATAAGTGACAGCGGTAAATATAACAATAACGCAGAGAAGAATGAAAAGCTTAATGCTTCAATAGATAAGACACTTGATATTATTGAGGCAAAGGGAGATACATATTCTAATGATTTTCCTATTGTATATGAAGACGGACAGTATGTATTCAATATAAAGGATAATGAACTTTTAAGATTTTTAAGGGATATATATGGCAAACGTTCAATAAGTGAGCTTAGTGATGAAGAAAGAAATGTAACAGCACAGGAGCTTTTCAGACAGTTATGTGAAAAGTATGAGGTTGTTGTTGCGTCTGATAGTTCAAAAAATCAGGCAACGGTTCTTTCATCAACAGTTAGTTTCCTTAAATCACAGGGGTATATGGTAGAAGCAGCAGGTTTTTCTGTTGACCATGCACTTATGATTGTTAATTTAAGAAGATATATGTCTGCTAATTCATATAACAGATACATTTCTTTTACAATTGCCAATGAGGTATCAGATGAAACTGTTGCGGCAATACTTGAGAGTTCAGATGATCTGACAGGTGTTACAGTAGAAGAACAATATATAAGAAGATATGTGGACAGTGTATATTGCTCACAGATATTAGGATACACAGGTACAGTATCTACAAGCGAGTTAGAAACACTTGGAGATAAGTACGACAGTAACGATACTGTGGGTAAGAGTGGCATTGAGAAGAGTATGGAATCAGTGCTTTCAGGTACTAAGGGTGAACGACAGGTTTATGTAGATACAGTAGGACGAATTACAGAGGTACTTGGTGAGACAGACCCGGAGACTGGCAATGATGTGTACCTTACAATCGATATTAATCTTCAGAAAAATCTATATAATGCAATTGAGGACAGACTTGTACAGATACTTCTTACTTATATGACAAGTGGTGATACCAAGTATTCATATACTTCTAACGGAAGTGTAGATACTGTATACATTCTTGCTAAAGAAGTATATTTTGCACTTATTGATAACAATATTGTGTCAATAAAGCATATCGCTGAACAGAGTACAGACACGGAGGCACAGGTTTATTCAGCTTTTCTTTCAAAACAGGACAGTACAATGGACTGGATACGAAGTGAGTTAGCTGACGGTGATACACCTTATGGAAAGCTAAACGAAGAACAGCAGCTTTATATATGGTATGTGTATACAAGCCTTAAAGACAGAGGGGTATTTAATACATCTAATGTCGATACAACAGATGATGTATATAAGGACTGGACACAGGCAGATGGAACAAGTCTTAAAGAACTTCTGACACACGGAATAGCTAAGAATTGGATTAATCTTAATGTTTTCTCTACTGAACAGTACACAAGTTTACAAGAATCATATGATGCACTTCTTGATTATATTGATGGATATTTAAGGGAAGATACTTCATTTTATAAGAAAATGTATAAATATATGATTAATTCTGGTTCTATATCAGGAAGACAGGTATGTATGCTTTTGTATGAACAGGGAGTGCTTGATATGAATTCTGAGAATTCAAGATATTCAGCATTAGCAGCAGGAAGCCTTGGAGCATATGATTTTATGACATATGCGATATCTAATAAAATAATAACTCCTGCCCAGCTTGCATTAGAACCTTGTTCAGCATCTGCTGTTGTAACAAATCCTAAGAATGGTGATATCATAGCAATGGTATCTTATCCAAGCTATGATAATAACAAGCTGTCAGGAAGCGTTGATGCCAAGTATTTCAACAGTCTTATTAATGATAAGGCAAGTCCTATGTTAAACAGGGCAACACAGTCATTTACTGCACCCGGTTCAACATACAAGCCATGCACAACTATAGCAGGTATGGATACAGGTATAATATCATCTGGAACTACATTTTATTGTTCTGGTTCATTTGATAAAGTAACACCATCACCAAAATGCTGGAGATTATCAGGACATGGTGGCGAAGTGGCTGCAACAGCGATAAGAGATTCCTGTAATGTATTCTTCTATAATGTAGGTTATAATCTTGCGTGCAGTAAGAATGGCAATTATAACAGTACTTACGGAACAACTATATTACAGAAATACTCAGACCTTTTGGGTTTATCGACTAAAGCAGGTGTTGAAATTGAGGAAAGTGAGCCAATGGCTTCTAATACTAACTCAGTTGCTTCAGCTATCGGTCAGGGTAACCACAAATACAGTACATTAAACCTTGCAAGATATGTAACAACTATAGCTACATCAGGAACCTGCTATAATCTTACACTAGTAGATAAGATTACAGATTCTGATGGTAATCTTATTGAAGATAATCACGCTGATGTTGATCATCAGGTTGAACTAAGCAGTAATATATGGAGTACAGTACACGAGGGTATGATGCTCGCAGGTAATTCATATTCAACAATAGCCAAGCTTGGTTTAAAGATTGCAGCTAAGTCAGGTACTGCACAGGAAAATACTAACGAACCAGACCATTCATTACTTGTAACATATTCTCCATACGATGATCCGCAGATATGTGTATCAGTATGTATCCAGCACGGATACTCATCAACAACATCTATGGATTTGACAGCAGATGTGTATAAGATATATTATGGAATGGAATAGTTATAAATAATATTAAATAAGGGGTGAAGATAGTTGGATAACTCAGTAGTAATCAAGGGAAGTAAGAATGGAATTACTGTTAAACTCGATGATAATCTTGGATTTGACGAGCTCAAAGACAGAATAAGAACCAAATTTGCGGCGTCAGCCAAATTCTTTGAAAAAGCCAATCTTGCATTATCACTTGAAGGAAGAAATCTTACTGACAACGAGGAGCAGGAAATTCTTGATATTATATCTGAGGAGTCGGATATTAACATTGTGTGTCTGATGGAACACAACAAGGATAAAGATGAAGTGTACGCAAGAGCAATCGCCAAGGTTGCCGGAGATGGCATATTGCCAGATGTACCATATGATAATACAAATGAAGAGGTTATGCACAGCCGTGTATTTTCCAGTGCCAGCATAGATGATGTATCGACAGATAATACACTTACACAGCCATTATGCCAGTTCTATAAAGGAACATTAAGATCAGGACAAGTTCTTGAAACAGAGAGTAGTGTAGTAATACTTGGAGATGTTAATCCGGGTGGCAAGGTTATAGCGTGTGGCAATGTTATCGTATTAGGAAGCTTAAGAGGCAATATATATGCAGGTGCCAATGGCAATGAGAATGCATTTGTTGTTGCTCTTGATATGGATCCTATGCAGATTAAGATTGCAGATGTTATAGCCAGAAGTTCAGATGCTCCTGTTGTTATAAAGAAGAGATTAAAGAGTAAGGTCAAAGGCGTACAGCCTAAGATAGCATATGTATTTGAAGGCAATATATATGTTGAAGATTTTGCACAGGATGTACTTGAAGATATTCATTTATAAATTTGAATGTGTAAACAGGTTTATTTTAGAATAAATGTTCATAAATTCAAAAAAAGTCTTGATTTAATGAGCAAAATTACGCATAATTATTTTATTGTGTATTTATTTACTTAGTATATTAATTTTGGAGGAAATAAAATGAGTGAAGTTATTGTTGTTACGTCAGGAAAAGGCGGCGTAGGTAAGACTACAACTACAGCTAATATAGGTACTGGTCTTGCTAAGCTTGGAAAAAAGGTTGTTATGATTGATACAGATACAGGCCTTAGAAACCTTGATGTAGTACTTGGACTTGAGAATAGAATTGTATACAATCTTGTAGATGTTGTAGAGGGTAACTGTCGTTTAAAGCAGGCTATGATTACAGATAAGAGATGTCCTTATCTGTATCTTCTTCCAACAGCACAGACAAGGGATAAGTCAGCTATTTCACCTGAACAGATGATTAAGCTTGTAGATGAGATTAAAGCAGATCCAGAGAACTTTGATTACATATTACTTGATTGCCCAGCCGGTATTGAGCAGGGCTTCCAGAATGCCATAGTTGCAGCTGACAGAGCTTTAGTTGTAACTACTCCAGAAGTCTCAGCTATCCGTGATGCTGACAGAATTGTAGGTTTATTAGATGCTAATGGCTTAAAAGACCGCGAGGATTTAATTGTCAACAGAATAAGAATGGATATGGTCAACAGAGGTGAGATGATGTCAATCGCAGATGTCAACGACATTTTACAGCTCAATGTAATAGGTGCTGTTCCAGATGATGAGAATATTGTAGTTGCTACTAACAAGGGTCAGCCTTTAGTAGGTGACAGCAGTATGGCTGGACAGGCATATATGAATATATGTCATAGAATTCTCGGTGAAGATGTACCTTTCCTTGATCTTAATGGCAAGGGTGGATTCTTTAAGAAGTTATCATCACTCTTTAAGGGTGATAAAAAGAACTAAGACCAATTCAGGCCTTAAGTATATGAGCCATATATGGCAGAATGGAAGAAGATATGAGTTTACTTGATTTATTTAAGAAGAAGGGTTCTGGTGATGTAGCAAAAGACAGACTTAAGCTTTTGCTCGTATCTGACAGGGCTAATTGCTCTCCTGAAGTTATGGAAATGATAAAAAATGACATAATTAAAGTTATTTCAAAATACATGGTAATAGATGCAGAAGGACTTGATATCCAGATAACATCTACAGAATCAGAAGGTGATAATGGTTCTGTACCTGCAATCTATGCTAATATTCCAATTAAGGATATGAGAAATAGTGACAAATAATCACGTGTAATCAAATAAGGATTATTGTGGTGGAGAATTTATGTTTAAAAAATATAAACTAAGATCGTATAATTTCAGGCTTATTGCTTTGATAACAATTACCTGTATATATGCGTTAATGGTTGTAAATAGCGCTAATTCAAGTTATACCATAAAGCAGGGTGCTGGTATGGCTGCAGCATATTTAATGATGATTTTTATATCATTTGTTGATTACAAATTTATAACTAAATATTACTGGCTTTGGTATGCAATAGGCAATATACTGCTTGTTCTTGTACTTCTTATAGGTAAATCAAGCCACGGTGCGAAAAGATGGCTTGGCATAGGTACATCTTTTCAGATACAGCCTTCAGAGTTTATGAAGCTTATTATAGCCATATTCTTAGCTAAGGTAATATCTATGTATAAGGACAGGCTTAATACGTGGAAGTTTCTTGTCATAATTGCACTTGTACTTTTAGTTCCTATACTGCTTATAGTTAAAGAACCAGATTTATCTACCACTGTTATGGTTGTTCTTATAGTAGTTACTATTATATTCTGTGCAGGGATAAGTTATAAGATAATTGGTATGGTGCTGCTTGTTGTAGTTCCACTTATAGCAGCATTTCTTGTATACATTATTGCTACACCGGATCCTATATTTATGGAACAATATCAGAGAAATCGTATTGTCGATTTCATATACGGAAGTGATTCTACTGATGGAACGGTAAGTGCTGGTGTATATCAGCAGAATTATGCGGTTCAGGCAATAGGTTCAGGACAGTTATCAGGTAAAGGCCTTAATAATGAAGATCCATCTTCACTTAAGAATGCCGGATATATAGCAGAAGCGCAGAATGACTTTATATTTGCGGTTATAGGTGAAGAACTTGGATTTGTAGGCTGCTTAATTACAATTTTTTTGTTGTTTACTATCGTAATAGAGTGTATAATTACAGCAGTAAGGGCTAAGGACTTAGAAGGGCGGCTGATATGCTGCGGTGTAGCGGCGTATATAGCATTCCAGACGTTTATTAATATAGGCGTTGTTACAAAGCTTCTGCCTAATACAGGTTTGCCACTTCCATTTTTTAGTTGTGGCGTAACATCACTTGTTAATTTATTTGCGGCAATGGGAATTGTGTTGAATATCAATCTGCAAAGAAATGTCGACAGAGATGATGAGATATTTGCAGATGATTTCCGTGGATAATAGATAAGTATTAAAGATATTGGCTGTAACAAGCCATAGCATTAAAATGCAATCTTGATAAAATAACAGCATAAGATAGGGGGTTCTTATGAACATTGGTTTAATAGCACATAATTCAAAGAAGAAATTAATGCAGAATTTCTGTATTGCATACAAAGGAATTCTAAACAAGAATCAGTTATTTGCGACGGGTACAACAGGAAGACTTGTAGAAGAAGTTACTAATCTTTCTATACACAAGTTCCTTGCAGGACATCTTGGTGGTGACCAGCAGCTTTGTGCCCAGATTGAGCATAATCAGCTTGATCTTGTCATTTTCCTAAGAGATGTGGAATCACCAAATCTTCATGAACCAGATTCTAATAATATATGTATGCTGTGTGATATGTATAATATTCCATTAGCAACTAATCTTGCCACAGCAGAATTATTGATTAAGTCGCTGGAAAGAGGCGATATGGAATGGAGAGAAATATATCAATAATCAGTGAGAATTATTAAAATATAAGCTGCCGTTTGAACAAGAACGGTAGCTTTTGATGTATTATTAATGATTAAGGGAGGAGTTATGCCAGGTAATAAAGTAGTCAGGTATAAAAGAAGACCACGGGCTGTGGCATTTATATTTGCCCTTGTACTTATTTATATAATATGTTTTTTTGTGTTGTATACAACCAAAGCAAAGGTTCAGACATATGAAGTTAACGTAGGTTCATTAACGAATAATGCTGTATTTACAGCGTTAGCAGTAAGAGAGGAAAGTGTATACAATTCGCCTTATTCTGGCAATGTCAATTATTACCAGCGGGAAGGGACGAGAGTTAAGAAGGGCGATACCATTTATACTGTCGATGAAACCGGCAGGGTATCAGAGATACTTTCTTCATATAACAAATTAGGTGAGAATTCACTTTCAGAGAAGAATTTATCAGATATTAAGACGACACTCAATAATTATAAGACTGATTATGATGGAAGTGATTTTACATATGTATATGACCTGAAATCAGACCTTAATGTGACTGTATTACAGTCTATTAATGAAAATGTTGTTGCTAACCTTGATTCTATTGTAGAGAATACAGGAAGCCAGAACCTTTTCCAGACAGTAACAGCTGAAAGCAATGGTATTGTTGTATATGCGGTTGACGGATACGAACAGATTAATGACAACAATGTAACAACTAATGATTTCAATAAAGATAACTATAATAAGAATAATTTAAAAGGTGAATCACTTATTGTATCAGGTAATCCTGCTTATAAGATAGTTACAAGTGAAGACTGGTATATGCTTATCAGGTTATCTAAAGATGATATTGATGAGTATGGGCTGGCTTCTAAGAAAAGCCTTAATATTAAGATTAAGAAAGATAATATGACAGTAAAATGTGGTTTTTCTATTATAGAGAAGAGCGATGGCTATTATGGAAAGTTATCACTAGACAGCTATATGATAAGATATGCACAGGAAAGATTTCTTGATATTGAGCTTGTTACAACTGGTAAGAGTGGTATGAAGATACCTGTGTCAGCAGTTACAGAAAATGAATTCTACGAAATTCCAAGGTCTTACCTTACAAAAGGTGGTAACAGCAGTAATCAGGGATTTATATGTGAGAAATATGATAATGGTAATCTTATAACTACATTTGTTGAAGCAGATATATACAAGCTTACTGATGATTATGTGTATGTAAGCAAGTCAGACTGGGAATCAGGAATTGCGGTTGTAATGCCAGACTCTGCATCAAGGTATGTTATCGGGGCAACGAAGAAGTTAAAAGGTGTATATTGTGTTAATACCGGATATACAATATTCTGTCCGGTTGAGATTATTGATGAGAATAATGAATATTATATTGTCAAGCAAAATCTTACACACGGAATATCAGTGTATGACCGAATTATATTAGACGCATTGAAATACCAGCCAAATGAAATGATATATTAATCAGAATGGAGAATTGCTATGTTGGATAATCATAATGAAATGCTAAAATCTAATTATGAAGCTGTTAAGAAGAATATTAAAGCAGCTTGCGAGAGGAGCAGACGTGATAAGAGTGAAGTGTGCCTTATTGCAGTAAGCAAGACTAAGCCACAGGAAGATATAATGCAGATATATGAATGTGGTGAACACCAGTTTGGAGAGAATTATGTTCAGGAAATGGTAGATAAAGTTGATGCGCTTCCTAAAGATATAGTATGGCATATGATAGGACATTTACAGCGTAATAAAGTTAAATATGTTGTTGGCAGGGCTTCTATGATTCATTCGGTTGATTCATTAAGATTAGCAGAGGCTATTAATCAGGAGGCTGTAAAAAAAGGGATTGTAGCTGATATTTTAATTGAAGTAAATGTTGCAGGCGAACTTAATAAATTTGGTTTTAAACCAGAAGAAGTTGAAGCGTTTGTTAGAGCAATTAGTGGATTTAGTGGAATTAGAGTCCGTGGATTGATGACAAGTGCTCCATATGTAGAAAATCCCGAAGATAATAGGTGTTATTTCAGACAATTAAAGCAATTATGTGTTGACATTAATGCTAAAAACATTGATAATATCAATATGGATGTGCTTTCAATGGGTATGACTAATGATTATGTTATAGCTGTTGAAGAAGGTGCTACTCATATAAGAGTTGGTACTGCTATATTCGGACATAGAGATTATGGTAATGCGTAAGATAAAGACATATGTGTGTTGATACAGAAGGATAAGATTTTTAGTTACTATAATTAATGTAATATTATAATATATTAGGGAGAGATGTTATGAGTTTTGTTGATGGATTTTTGAATCTTTTCAAGGTTCAGGATGATGAATTTGATGATGATTACGATTACGATGAAGAGTTTGATGATGACGAAGATGATGATAAGCCTTCAGCAAGAAAGAAGCTTTTTTCAGGTTCTAAGAAGTCAGATGATGAAGATACATCAACTTCATTTACAATGAGCGACAAGCCTAAGAACTCAAGAGGAAAGGTTGTTCCAATTAAGCAGACAGCGAGAGGTCTTGAAGTAGTTGTTATCAGACCAGAGTCTATGGAAGATGCAAGTGAGATAACAGATACGCTTTTAAGTGGTAAGGCTGTTGTACTTAATCTTGAAGGAATTCACGTTGAGATTGCACAGAGAATAATTGATTACTCAGCAGGCTCATGTTATTCGATAAGAGGTAATTTACAGAAGATTACCAATTACATATTCCTTGTTACACCTCCTAATGTGGATATTTCAGGAGATATTCCTGAGATAGTAGCTGGTGGCATTGATCTTACATCATTTAAGAATGATACAAAGTTCTAGATAATTTATATTACTGCCACTCTTTGGTTTGCAAGGAGTGGCAGTTTAGTTATTACTAAGATTGGATTGGAGAATATTATGTCTAAGTGTATTAATGTTAAATACGAAGGAAAGCCTTTATATAATATTGTTATTGAACAGAGCTTTGATAAGTTAGCAGAAGAATTTGATAAGTTAGGAGTTACAGGAAGAAAACTCTGTATTGTGTCTGACAGCAATGTTGCACCTTTATATGCGAAGCATATAGAAGAACAGTTATTAAAGACTGGCAATAAGGTATTTACATTTGTATTTGAAGCTGGCGAGGCTAACAAGAATCTTGATACAGTTGAAGATGTATATGAGTTTCTTATTAAGAACCATTTTGATAGAAAAGATATGCTTGTAGCACTTGGTGGTGGTGTTGTTGGAGATTTAACTGGATTTACAGCAGCTACATATCTTAGAGGAATAAGCTTTATACAGGTTCCCACATCTCTTCTTGCACAGGTTGATTCAAGTATTGGTGGAAAGACAGGTGTTGATTTCAGAGCATACAAGAATATGGTAGGAGCATTTTACCAGCCTAAGCTTGTATATATGAATATATCAGTGCTTAAGAGCCTCTCAGACAGATTATTCAATTCTGGTTTTGGTGAAATAATCAAGCACGGCCTTATTAAAGATGCCGCATATTATGAATGGTTAAGAGATAATATCAGTAATATTAAGAGCAGAAATTCAGATGCCTTAGAGCAGATGATATATGTAAGCTGCAATATAAAGAGAGAAGTTGTAGAAAAAGATCCTAAAGAAAAAGGCGACAGGGCACTTCTTAATTATGGACATACATTAGGACACGCAATAGAGAAGCTTATGGATTTCAAACTCTATCACGGCGAGTGTGTTACACTTGGAATGATTGCCGCATTAAGAATATCAGTCAACAGAGGCGATATTGATGAGAAGGCATATAATGATGCAATAGATATGTTCAAGTTATATGATTTCCCTCTTAATGTAACAGGAATTACAGCAGAAGATGTTGTCAAAGTGTCAAAGAGCGATAAGAAAATGGATGCAGGCAAGATTAAATTCATTCTTTTAAAAGAAATCGGTAATGCTTATATTGACTATGATGTAACAGATGAGGAGATGCTTGCAGCATTAAAAGATGTTATTTTATGTAATAGGTAATTTCAATAAAACACCATATTACATAAAAATACTATGTGACGATGATACACACTTGCACGAAGCTCTGGTTTAACGCTAACGACCGTGCTTGGCGTGTGAATGTGCAAAGCACATTCTGTTTTATAAAGAGAACATAATAATTGGAGAATAGAATATATGTCAGATACAGATATTATCAACACAGCACAACAGGATTTTAACTGCATTAGTAAGAAAAGACGAATATTAAGCCTTGTCTTATATATTGTTATAACAGCAGTGCTTACGCAGATAGACCAGATAACTAAGTATATAGCTGAACAAAGGTTGTACAATAAGCCGGATTTTGTAATTATTAAAGATGTTCTTCATCTTACATATCTTAGAAATAACGGAAGTGCATTTGGAATGTTTAGCGGGAAAATTAATGCCTTTCTGGTGCTTACAGTAATTATGATATGTTTAATTACATACGTAGTTCTTAAGATGCCATTAATCATAAAATATACACCTGTATACATAACCTGTATATTACTTGCTTCTGGAGCTATAGGAAACTTTATAGACAGGGTGAGATTGGGATATGTGCGTGATTTTATATATTTCAAAATAATTAATTTTCCAGTATTTAATATAGCAGATTGTTATGTTACAGTGTCAGTTATTATATTTATAATACTTATTCTTTTTGTATATAAGAATGAAGATGATTTTGCGTTCTTATCTTTAAAGAAATAAGCAGGGCAATATATTAATTATATGAATCTTGGATTATTATTAGAATTGAGGAATAGAATGCAGAATACTATGGTTGACGAAATAATAAATACGGATAAAGAAAATTTGCTGGAAGATACTACATTTATTGTAGATATTGATGATAAGAATACACGAATTGACAAGTATCTTTCTGATGAACTGGCAGATGTATCGCGTTCAAGAATACAGAAGCTGCTTGATGAGGGGATGATTACTGTCAATAATAACAAAGTCAAATCCAATTATAAGGTTGCGGCTGATGATATTATAAATGTACATATTCCTGAGCTTGTAGTTCCTGAAATTGTTCCTGAGGATATTCCGCTTGATATAGTGTATGAAGATGACGACATAATAGTTATTAATAAGCCAAAAGGTATGGTTGTACATCCAGCTGCAGGGCACTATAGTGGAACGCTTGTTAATGCCCTGATGTATCATTGCCGTGATAATCTATCGGGAATTAATGGTGTATTAAGACCGGGAATAGTTCACAGAATTGATATGAATACAACAGGTGTTATCGTTGCCTGCAAGAATGATTATGCACATAATTTTATTGCACAGCAGTTAAGTGTTCATTCTATTACAAGAAAATATTATGCCATAGTACATAATCAATTTAATAACACTGAGGGTGTTGTAGATGCTCCGATTGGCCGCAATCCATCAGACAGAAAGAAGATGGCAGTTGATAAAAAGAATGGTAAAAGGGCAGTAACGCATTATAGGGTATTAGAACAATTTGGCAAATTCAGTTACATTGAATGTCAGTTAGAAACCGGACGGACACATCAGATAAGAGTTCATATGGCAAGTATAGGACATCCGCTGCTTGGAGATGATGTATATGGAAGCGGCAAATCTCCATTTAATCTGTGTGGACAGACCCTGCACGCAGGTGTTCTTGGCTTTATACATCCGACAACCAAAGAGTATGTGGAATATAGTGCAGATTTGCCAGAATATTTTCAAAAGGTTATTAGCCGGTTAAGGAACAGTTAAGTCATATTATACAGAAGCAGATAACAGTATATAATTATTTATATAGTAAATATCAAGTATTGTCTGGGCACTTCAATATGACAGATATCAGGATTTATAGCAGGTAGTAGGATTATGAGAAGGAAAGAGTTTATTGATACTATATTAAATGGTATTTCGGATACATTTGATATATATCATAATTATTGGTTTAACAATAGAAAATTTGTCATATACGCATATAATTACAAGAACAGGGATAAGTTCTCGACAACTGATTCTGCAAAATTATGGGATATGAAATGTTTTGAGCATTTATTCTTTATTAACAGTGATTCACTTGATGAAGAACAGTTAAAGGATCTTGTTAAGTTCACGATTGAGCAGATAGAACCGCATTTTGTCCGTAATGATAACAAACTTCCTTGTAAAAATCATATGTATTCGTATATTTCATTTATAATTATTACAAGAAATAAGCCTGATGATAATGTAAAGCTTATGATAGAGAAGACTAACATTGTAAAGAAATATATGTTTGGAGCAAGAGGGTACAGTAATATCCGCCTGGTCTGTGTTACCCCAAGCCAGTTCAGCGTTATTTCCAACCGATATGGCAAAGAAATATCCGATTATCTTAAGAAGATGATGTCCAGCGGTTATTAATAAATATCAAAAATATTGTGTAAAATGAATGAATTTTGCATAAAATAGCTGGATTTTATATACAATTTAATGTATAATACAACTAAATCAAAGAGCTGTTTGAAATATTTAGGTAACCGGGAGGTAATGTATTATGGATGAAAGAACAGTAATTACAATAGGTCGTGAATTTGGTAGTGGCGGACACGAGATAGGAATGAAGCTTGCTGAGAAGTTAGGAATTAAATGTTATGATAAGGAACTTCTTCAGGTTGCTGCAAAGGAAAGTGGATTGTGTGAGGAGTTATTTGCCTCTCAGGATGAAAAGCCTACTAACAGTTTCCTTTATTCTTTGGTTATGGATACATATTCACTTGGTTATTCTAATTCATATGTTGATATGCCAATTAATCACAAAGTATTCTTGGCACAGTTTGATGCAATAAAGAAGCTTGCAGCTAAAGAGTCTTGTGTGATTGTTGGACGTTGTGCAGACTATGCACTTGAAGATGATCCATTTGCAGTAAGTGTATGGATTAAAGCAAGTCTTGATGAAAGAATTAAGAGAATTAAGAAGTTATATGAACTAAATGATTCTAAGGCTGCTGATCTTATACAGAAGACAGATAAGAAGAGAGCAAGCTACTACAATTATTATTCAAGTAAGAAGTGGGGCGAAGCTAAGAGCTATGATTTATGTATAGATAGTGGTCTTGTAGGAATTGATGGAGCTATTGAGCTTATATTAAAGTTCATAGAACTTAAAGAGAAAAATCAGAATAATGGTTAATTGATATGGAAATTCGTGGTTATAAGCGCATAAAGAAGAAAGATATTAAAAGATGGTTCAAAGGCAGTAATTTAATAGTATATGTTTTAATTTTACTGTTGCTTTTATTGATATTGTTGTTTGCATTTAAGACGATAGTCAGTATGCATAATGATAATGTATCATCAGATAGTGATGAGTCTGCAGATACAACAGAGGAAGATACCGGTTCAACAACAGAGGAGTCTGCATATATAGCAAAGAACCAGTCGTATAAGATTAGAATTAATGTCAGCAGGAACATTGCTATTATATACAGTATAAATTCTAATAATGGGTTCGATAATGTTGTGAAGGCTTTTTATGTATCTGTTAACAGTAATATTAATACTGGTGACACATTTATATCAGAGAAGGCTGAGTGGCGTAAGCTTGATATTACTGGATATGGTCATTATAGTACAAGACTTAATAATTCAGAATATATATGTTCATCTGCATATTTTACCAAGACAGTTGGTAATATGAATATAGATGAATATAATAAAATGGGAACAAGTGCTTCAAGCGGTTCAATCTATATGACACCTGCCGATGCCAAATGGATATATAATAACTGCGGTGTTAATACACAGGTGCAGATAGAGAATGATTTCGATATCCCTTCTTCAGTTAATATAACAGAATTTAAAAAATATAACTATGTTGATAAACTCGAAGAATAAATATGAGTATCATATAATTTGTCTTAATATAAAGATGAATTATATGATACTTTTTTTGTGACAATTTTTGACTAAAGGTCATAATTTGTGATATACTTTATAAGTTATTATAAAAATTACATAAATTAACAAAAATTAACAAAGGGAGAAAATTATGTCACAGATTATTATTATGGCAACGATAATTATATATCTTGCCGCAGTTGTGTACATTGGTGTTCTATGTTCAAAGAAGAACAACGCTGTTGATGATTTTTATCTTGGTGGACGAAAGTTAGGACCATTTGTTACAGCTATGAGTGCAGAAGCGTCTGATATGAGTAGCTGGCTTTTAATGGGACTGCCAGGACTTGCTTATCTTACAGGTGTTGCGGATGCAGCGTGGACAGCTATAGGTCTTGCAATAGGAACATATGTGAACTGGCTGATTGTAGCTAAAAGAATACGTAAATATACACAAGCATATGATTCATTTACAATTCCTGATTTCTTTTCAAAGAGATTTGGAGATGAAAAGAGAATATTAACATTAATAGCTGCTATAGTTATTGTAGTATTCTTTATTCCATATACAGCTTCAGGATTTGCCGCCTGTGGTAAGCTGTTTTCAAGTCTTTTTGGATTTAATTATTTAACAGCAATGATAATAAGTGCAATTGTTATTGTTGCATATTGTACATTAGGTGGATTTCTTGCCGCTAGTATGACAGATTTAATTCAAAGTATAGTTATGACAATAGCACTGGTTGTAGTTGTTGTATATGGTGTTAATGTTGCAGGTGGCTTTGATATGGTTATGGAAAATTCCAAAGCACTTCCAGGATATCTTGGATTATTTGATACATATTCAGCAGCAACTAATTCAGCAGAGCCTTACAGTCTGCTTAAAATTGCCTCTATGTTAGCGTGGGGACTTGGATACTTTGGTATGCCACATGTATTATTGAGATTTATGGCTATAGAGGATGAAGAAAAGCTTAAATTATCAAGAAGAGTTGCTTCTATATGGGTAGTTATTTCTTTATCTGTAGCTGTATTTATTGGTATTGTTGGTCTTAGTATGACTAAGGCAGGTGCTATTGAAACACTTACAGGAAGTAACTCTGAGACGATAATTGTAAAAATAGCACATTTATTATCTACACACGGAGTTGCCACAGCCATAATTGCTGGTGTTATATTAGCAGGAATTCTTGCAGCGACAATGTCTACAGCAGATTCACAGTTACTAGCAGCAGCTTCAAGTATTTCACAGAATATACTTACAGATGTATTCCATATTAAAATGTCTAAAAATGCATCTATGAATGTAGCTAGAATTACAGTTGTAATTATATCTGTAATTTCAATTATTCTCGCATCAAATCCGGACAGTTCTGTATTTGAAATTGTATCATTTGCGTGGGCTGGATTTGGAGCTACATTTGGACCTGTTGTATTATGTGCATTATTCTGGAAAAAAGCTAATAAATATGGAATTACTGCTGGAATGATATCTGGTGGAATTATGATATTCGTATGGAAATATGGAATATCTAAGCTTGGAGGAATATTCTCAATATATGAATTGCTTCCAGCATTCATTGTTGCATTACTTGTTATAGTTATTGTAAGTTATGCAACAGGCGGTCCATCAAAGGAAGTTATTGAAAAGTTTGAAGAAGTTAAAAATAAGTAATTAGATATAATAAATACAATATAACGCCGATAAACTGAGATTTATCGGCGTTATATGTTTAACTTATACTGCTCTTTTTATAGATTTTTATAGATAATAAAAGCTATTGTTAATTACTGTAGGCATTATACATTATACAACAATAAATATAACAATAGCTTTGAATTATTTATTGATTATTTAGCAACAAGCCTTCCCTGATATAGCTTTTTCTGGAGCATATTAATATGGAATTCTTTCTGGTATTTCTTTATCTTGTTAGTTTCATTCTCGGTTATAATAGATAAAGCCAGTCCCTGATTGCCGTTACGTCCACATCGTCCAACACGGTGTATGTATTCTTTTGATTCTTCAGGCAGATTTACATTAATAACAACATCAATATCATCAATCTGAAGTCCTCTTGCAGCTATATCTGTGGCCAGTAATAACTGGAGCTTTCCTGAGCGGAATTTATCAAGTGTATTACGCTTGGTTGTTGCATCTGCATTGCTTGAAAGGTAACCCACATTATAATTATGATATAAGAGCTTTTGGAGTGATTCTTCAAGGTCATATTTGGTGTTAATAAAGATTATTGCCTTGGAAGGTTTAACCGCCTTAATAAGCTTTCTAAGAGTTTCTATGCGTTCACGTCTGTCTGTTATAACATAGTTATGTTTTATTGTTGAAGGAATTACACTTTCAGAAGCTTTGATAGAATTAATATCAATGTCTATAGGTTTAAATGTAAGGCTGTTAGCTTCTTTGCGTGTCTTCTTATCTATGCTTGCAGAAAAAAGAAGAACTTGAGTATACTTCATAAGTGACTTTCTTATCGAATGAACGTGTTCAATATAAGTCTTTCCAAGAAGCTTGTCAGCTTCATCTAATACGAGTGACTTTACTTCGTGTACCTTAATCTTCTTCATATTGATAAGCTGACATATTCTTGCAGGTGTTCCAATAAGAATTGAAGGCTTAGACTTAAGATTATCAATCTGTCTGTTAATATTACCCTCTCCAGTTACAAACATAGATGTATATGGACAACCCTCATATGAGAATAACTGTTCAGCCTGATGGTTTACCTGGGAAGCAAGTTCACCATTAGGAACAAGGATTATAGCCTGAATATTCTTTGAATGAGTAGGCTTATGTCCATTATAGGTGTTCTTATTATTCACAGTGCTTCCAGCGTTGTTATTCTTAGAGCTAATATCAGCATTGTTATTCTTGAAACTATTATTATTGCCTGTTATATGTGAAATTATAGGGCAAAGATAAGCTAAAGTCTTACCTGTTCCAGTTCCTGAGCATACAATTACATCTTTATTGTTAGATATATGCTTATAAGTCTTAGCCTGTACATCTGTCATATCTGTTATGCCGGACTGAGAAAGTATTGAAACAACATTAGTATCAATATTATCTATATCTTTAAATAACATATTTATATATCTCCATTCTGTATAGTATTATAATATATTATTCTATCAGATTAGATGTTAAAAGTCTAATTGTGTTCAGATGAATAATAATATAATAACAGATGATTACCAGTAATTATAGTATCAGATGTCATATTATTAAGCTGCATAATATTATTAATGTATGTATTACGGTCTTCCAGTCCATTATTATAATCAGCTTCTAATGACCATAATGTATCATCAGAAGTTACTTCTACACTTGTATAATACTTCTTTAAATATGGTCTGGTATCTGTCTCAGAGGCTTTAACCATAATAGAGCCAAGTGTTATTACAGCCAGAATAATTACTGGAATTATAAGCTTTAATAAAATATTATTACATATGCAATATCTATTATCAGAATTATTATGCCCTAAGCTGTTATGTTTAATATTGAATATGTTATCACTATTACGCTTATCAATATTGTATTGTCTATTATTAACACTTTCACTATAGTTATTACATTCATTATTATATATATTGATTAAATCTGTCTGGCTATGTACTGCTATTGAATTGTTCATAATATTACCTCCAACTGATGCATTTAAAACATATGTTCTTTATATTGGTAATTATAAATTGCGAACAGTTGTTTGTCAATATCAATCGAACATAAATTCAGAAAAAATGTTCTGAAAATACGTTTGCGTTATGGACAGATGTATGTTATTATATTGTATATAGTTATATGATTTGGAGGTAAATATATGGCATATGGCAGAATAACACAGAAACAGTCTGAGATACTTGAATATATAAAGTCACAGATATTGAATAAAGGATATCCACCATCAGTTAGAGATATATGTGCTGCTGTTAATTTAAAGTCAACATCATCAGTACACGCACATCTTGAATCTCTTGAGAAGAATGGTTACATAAGAAGAGATCCAACAAAGTCAAGAACAATAGAGATTATAGATGATAATTTTAATCTTGCCCGCAGAGAGGTAGTTAATGTACCTATTCTTGGCCGTGTAGCTGCCGGAGAGCCTTTACTGGCAGTTGATAATATAACTGGCTACTTCCCTATTCCAGCGGAATTTATGCCTAATGAAGAGTGTTTTATGCTTACTGTTCAGGGTGAAAGTATGATTAATACAGGAATTTACAATGGCGACCACGTTATTGTTAAGAAGTGTAATACTGCTGAGAATTCAGATATTGTTGTAGCACTTATAGATGATTCTGCAACAGTAAAGAGATTTTACAAAGAAGACGGACATATAAGACTTCAGCCAGAGAATGATTTTATGGATCCTATTATAGTTGATGATTGTTCAATAGTCGGTAAGGTTATAGGTCTGATAAGATGGCAGGTTGATTAATTATCTGCACATAATATAGTACATAATACACACTGTATATAGTATCATAATTATAATGTATATAATATCATCAAGCGTAATACACCTGATGATATTATATATACTATAAAAGCTGTAAATTTATGAATGGTAATAGATAAATAATACCGATAATCATAAATTTACAGCTTTTATTATTGCTTTTTTATTTTTAGAGCGTATCTACATCAACTTCTTTGCCATCTCGCCATAATCTTTCAAGATTATAGAATGAACGGCTTTCTTCATCAAATATGTGAAGTACAACATCATTATAGTCAAGGAGAATCCAAGAAGCATTGTTGTAACCCTCTACCTTAGGGTCATCAAAGCCAGCCTTGTACATCTGCTCTTCAACATTGTCAACCATAGCCTGCACCTGATTGGCATTGCTTCCGTTGGCAATTATGAAATAATCTGCAAGGATAGATATTTCACTTATATCTATTACTTTTACATCATATCCCTTTTTTTCCTTTAATGCTTCTACAGCTACTTTTGCCATCTGTTTTGAAGTATCTTTTATCATAATATTTAGTCCTTTCTGTTATCATTTTCTATTATTATTAAGGTTTATTTGCATTTATAAAATTTATAGGTATCCAAAGTAATGCTGTCAATCGGATTGCCTTTTTTGTTAAGATAATTAATTGTATCATCTAATATCTGTAAAACAGCTTTGTCAATATCAGTAAATGCAAGATATCTGATTGTATCAAGATTAGCCGCTTTGTTGCGATATGGTTCAATATAGTCAGCTACAAATACGATTTTCTCAAGCATAGTCATATCAGGATGTCCGGTCGTGTGCCATTTGATAGCACCAAGTATGTCTTCATCTTTAATACCATATTTTACATCTGCATAAAATGCACCAAGCTTTGAATGTAAAAGATAAGGGCTTTCGTATTCTGATTTAGTTATTTCTATATTATTCTGTTCACATTCGGTTATTTTTTGTTCGTCTGGAACACATTTTGCACAGTCGTGTAACAGGCCGCTTATATACGCTTTCTGCATATCTACACCATATCTTGATGCAAGACAGGCAGATGTATCTGCAACACCAATAGTGTGTCTGAAACGCATTTTATCACTCTTTAAAGCACGTTTAACATCTTTTCTAAGGCTTTCAATATATGAATTATCCATACCATTTATCTCCATTCTAGTACACTAATAAAGAAGTAAAATAATTAAATGGTTTACTATGCATTGATATATAAATATATATATATTTATATTTATAAATTACCATTTTGCAGCAAAAATCTTTTTGATATTAGTATCTTTTATTTTTAAGCCGTAAAAAATTTTTTATTATACAATCCATTGTCGGCTATATATCCAGCAACAGCATTTCCAACAAACGGCGAAATATTGTGACCTGCCGCCGCTTCATCACGGATAAATGTTGAGCTGAATGGGTAATCATCGCAAGATATTAAGTCTATATGTGCATTATACTTATCTATAAGCCAGTCACGTCTTTTTATAAGCTCATCGAGTGGGTGTTCGTCCCTGTTAGCGGCAAGTATATGACAGTTGGCACATATATAATCAGGCTTATACCATGTATTAAGTGTAAATAATGAGTCTGCACCGATTATAAAGTATATCTTATCATAATCGTCTTTCAGCAGTTTTAATGTATCGGCTGTATAAGTTCTGCCACCACGTTCTATCTCTAATGTTGATAATTCCATATAGTCATAATCTTTAATAGCAAGGCTGACCATATTACAGCGATGTGTGGCAGAAACTATATTGCTGTTGTCCTTATAAGCCGGCGAATATGATGGCATAACAAGAATATATGGTATATTGAATTGTTCGTGTGCCGCTTTGGCAATCGCAATGTGTCCATTGTGGACAGGATTAAATGTACCGCCCATTATTCCAACTATGCCGGACATATAGCCTCCTTAAAAACTCATTATGTTAATTCTGTAATATGATTTATTTAATTTGATATTACTTCTTCTTATTATCCTTAGGAAGTTCAATTTTCTTGTTATCCTTAGACTCTTTATATAATACAATCTTCTTTCCGATAACCTGAACAACCTGTGAGTGTGTTCTCTCAGCTACAATCTGTGCGATTTCCTTAGGATCATCAGCACAGTTCTGAAGAACATTAATCTTTATTAACTCCCTTGCTTCCAATGCCTCGGCTATAGCCTTGGTATTTTCTGGTGTAAGACTATTCTTTCCAAACTGGAATATTGGATCCATAGTCATAGCAAGTCCCTTTAAATATGCACGCTGTTTGCTTGTCATAGTTAATTCCTTTCTTTTATGTGTTTCATTGCATAGTCAGTGATAAGATTATGCAATGAAATATTTATAGTGTCATACATTATTTCTATTAAGTAAGCTCTATAATAATAAAATCTATTAAGCTCTATAATAATCAAATTCAAGATAATCGCCAACCCGTACTGTATCGCCCTCTTCAATTCCAAGTTCTTCAAGTCGGTCGATAGCACCAGAACTCTTCATAAACTTCTGGAAGAAGTTAAAGCCTTTTTCTGACTCAAGGTTAGTGTAACCAAGCATTTTATCAATACGTTCACCTTCAACGATGAATACGCCATTCTCGTCAATATATACATTGTAATTATCATCTGAGTTATCAAGAAGTTCGTCAACATCGAATTCCTTCTCAAATATAACTACATCATCAGGGAAGTTATCAAGAAGCTCTCTTACTGCGTATAAAAGTTCTTTAACGCCCTGTCCGGTTACGGCTGATATTGGGTATACCTTAATGCCTTCCGGCTCAAATGCGGCCTTTATAAGCTCTACAGGGTTAGTTCCTGAGCCGTCATCATATATGGCATCAATCTTATTGGCAGCTATTACCTGAGGCCTTTTAAGAAGATCAGGATTGTAAGCCTCTAATTCTGCATTGATAGCTTTAATATCAGCTATAGGATCTCGTCCCTCAGTAGAAGCTGCATCTACAATATGGATAATAACCTTAGTTCTCTCAATGTGTCTTAAGAACTGGTGTCCAAGACCAACGCCCTCAGAAGCACCCTCTATAAGACCTGGAATATCAGCTATTACAAAGCCCTTACCACCATCTATATCAACAACACCAAGATTAGGGTTAAGTGTTGTGAAATGATAGTTAGCTATCTTTGGACGTGCATTAGTTACTCTTGATAAAAATGTAGATTTACCCACGTTAGGGAAACCAACAAGACCTACATCAGCAATACATTTTAATTCAAGTCTTACCCAGAGCTCTTTAGCTTCCTGTCCCGGCTGTGCATACTGTGGAGCCTGCATTGTAGCTGTGGCATAGTTCATATTACCCTTTCCGCCGCGTCCACCTTTAAGGATAGTTTCTTTCATATTATCGCCTGACATATCAGCAATTACCTTGCCTGATTCGTCATCATATATTACAGTACCTTCAGGAACTTTGATTATAAGGTCTTCTCCGTTCTTTCCAGTACATCTTTTCTTTCCGCCTTCTTCACCGCTCTGTGCGATATACTTGCTATTATGTCTGAAATCACCAAGTGTATTAAGTCCTTTATCTACCTGAAATATGATGTCACCACCGTGTCCACCATTACCGCCATCTGGTCCACCAGCAGGTACATAAAGCTCACGTCTGAAACTTACGTGTCCGTCCCCACCCTTACCAGATTTAATAAATATTCTTACTTTATCTGAAAACATATTAATCTCCATTCTAACGCTGCTAAAAGCCGCTTGTTATATTACATAAATATATAAATAAGCCAATCTGAAATATCATATCTGAAATATCGTATAGCAATATTTGTATTATATATTAAAAGAAATATTGCCTGTTTATAGGTTAAAACAATAATTAGATATTAATTAGTTAATTAATTATCCCCTCTAATTCACAAAAAGCCCCAAATCCGAAGATTTGGAGCTTATAAAAACTAATTAGTTCTCTGAGGCAACAGGATAAACAGAAACCTGCTTCTTATCTCTGCCCTTTCTTTCAAACTTAACAGTTCCATCAACAAGTGCGAATAATGTATCATCGCCACCACGACCAACATTAACACCTGGATGAATCTTTGTTCCACGCTGTCTGTAAAGAATATTACCAGCTAAAACGAACTGTCCATCAGCTCTCTTTGCACCTAATCTCTTAGATTCTGAATCTCTACCATTCTTTGTAGAACCAACACCCTTTTTATGAGCGAAAAACTGAAGGTTCAAATTCAACATAACATTACACCTCCTTGACGGTAATCAATAAGTAATCAGGATTATCAGCAGCCATAGTTCTTAAACCAAGTTCTAAGGCATCTAACAATACCTGTGTTGTATCACTGATATTAGAAGTGACTATGTAATCAATACTAGCCTCCTCATCATCAACCGACATATCATATACGGCATCCGTGAATTGCTCAATCGAATTAATCGTATTGATAGTCAATACAGAAATTGCAGAACAGATAATATCACTACCTTCTTCTGCATAGCCAGCATGTCCTGCTGACTTAAAGCCTACAGTCCTGTTCGTAGCAGACGACTTGTAGATTGTTATATGAGTCATGGATAACACACCTCACATCCGATTAATAATTAAGCATTAATCTTTTCAATCTTAACCTTAGTGAAGAGCTGTCTGTGACCGTTCTTCTTGTGATATCCAGTTTTTCTCTTATACTTATACACGATGACTTTCTTGTCCTTACCTTCTTCAACAACGCTTGCTGTAACTGTTGCTCCTGCTACTGTAGGATCACCAACCTTAGCTTCACCGTTATTAACGAAAAGAACCTGGTCAAATGTAACAGTATCGCCAGCGTTAACACCAAGCTTTTCAACCTTGATTACATCGCCTTCTGAAACTGTGTACTGTTTACCACCTGTTGCAATAATTGCGTACATATGGCACCTCCTAAAATAATTACTCGCCAGTTTTGGAGAGGTAAAATACCTGCTTATGTCCTAACTGAGCGGCACACTAGAATATAATATAGTATCAGTAAACAAATGTCAATAGTCTTAAAAAAATAATTCTAAAAAAATTATAAAATCCACAATCCTATAAATCCGCATATAATTCCACATATAATTCCGGCAATAACATCTTTAATAAAATGCACACCCATAACAACTCTTAATACTGCAAGCACAAGTGTCATAACTAAAAGTATAATACCGACAGGCTGGTATATATATAACCAGCACATTGCAATAATAGTGATTGAGAATATATGTCTGCTTGGCATAGACTCTCCCTCTTTATCTTTTTTTACAATAGGTGTTATATTATATTTTGTATATGGTCTTGGTGAATCAAGACATTTTCTTATAAATGATACAAATATAAATGAAGTTAATGGTGCAAGTATAAGTTTAGCTGTAATAAATACATTAGATGTTTCAACATAACCTGTTGCATCTACGCTTAGAGCAATTGCAGGTGTTGCGATTGTTGATTTGGATCTGGCACATAATACAATAAGAACCATATACGATAGTGCAGTAACATACGGAAGCACTTTATATAATAAGAGCAGAATGTTCTTTAGTGCCTTATGCGTATCAAGGTAATTGTATACAGCATTATATCTTTTTTCATAGCCCGTTAAATTATTCTCTGACATAAACTCACTCTCCGGTTTTGATTAATTCTTTTAATGTCTTGCCATTATTCTTTCGTGTCATTTCAACAAGTCCAAGAGGTGTAATATCAACCACATTAGTCTGGATACTTTCTAATCGGGCGTATTCCTTAAGAACTGATAATAATTTATCCCTGCTTTCCTGCTGTGCCATATTAATAAAATCAATAATAATAATTCCAGAAATATTTCTTAAGCGGAGCTGTCTTATAATTTCAATTCCAGCTTCAATATTAGTCTTTAAAATGTTGTTCTCTTTATCAGCTTCTTTTTTTGCTTTTGTAACATTTTTGCCTGAATTGACATCGACAACACTCATAGCCTCTGTCTGTTCGATTATAATGTAGCCTCCGCATTTAAGCCATACTTTTCTGGATAATGCTTCTGATAATGTCTTTTCGACAGAATAAAGCTTATATAGAGGTAGTAATTTATCCTCATATAATCGTAAACTCATATTGCTGTTATCTTTAAAATGTGTATTAAGCAAATCATAATAATATGGAATATCTGTGATGACTTCGATTGTATTATCAGCACTAAGATGCCTGAGTTCGCTTACCATAGGCGGCTCTTTTTCATAAAGCTTAGTGTAAAATGTTCCAAATACAGCATTCTGTATTATATGTTCGTACTGGTCTATAAGAGAGTAAGCCTCATTAAGTACTGTATTAATATCTGCATTAGCGGCACTGCTTCTTATAATTATTCCATAAGAAAATGTACCTGAAGCCTGAAGTTTATCATTAAAAGCTGTAATATGTTCTTTAATATAGTCCTTTAGAACAGAAGAAGCTTCTATACATACAGAAGCTTTCTTGCATTTGTTAGATATTGATACGCCTTTGACATCACTTGACACTACAATATACTGCCCCGATATATCTATCTTGGAAGTTGCAGTAGGCGGCTTTGTCTTATGGGCATCATTGCTTACCTGTACTAAAAGCTTATCACCGATGTTGACAGCTTTATTATTCTTTGTATTAAGAAATATATTATTCTTATTATTTTCAAGCTGGTAATAGCATTTAATTTTATTTTCAATTTCAACAAAAGCAGAGCTGATGTTTTTAACAACATTTTCAACTCTGCCAATGTATATATTACCAACCAGACTGCTTTTGTCTACTATATTAAGACTAAGACAACCGTTGTTGTTATACTTTGAATATATTATATTATCGTTAATCTGTGTAATGATATATTTAATAGTCATATCCTGCTCTCATCTATGAATTATAAATCTCTAAGGTACAGATTACGATAGAAACAGCTTCTGTTGCCAGTGTGGCAGGCTGCACCTATCTGACGTACCTTTGCAAGTATTGTATCATTATCACAGTCAATGTCAAGTGAACTTACATACTGGTAATGACCAGAAGTTTCGCCCTTAATCCATAATTCCTGACGGCTTCTGCTGTAATAAGTCATAACCCCTGTATTAACAGTATGGTTATAGGCTTCTTCGTTCATATATGCAACCATAAGCACTTCATTATTGACATAGTCCTGTACAACTACTGGAATTAAACCATCTGAGTCAAGCTTGAAATCAGAAAATGAAAGGCTTGTATTAAGCTTTTTAGAAGCTTCAATTACAGAACTTCCAGATTCAAACATATCAACAGCGTCTTTAAGGTTAATTCTGTTCTCATATAAGGCTTTTCCAATTATTGCTCCGTGGATACCTGCATCATTAATATTCTTTAAATCCTGCACACAGGACATTCCGCCAGAAGCGATTATATTAATTCCTGTCTTATCAGATAAAAGCTTAGTCTGTTCAATATTAGGACCCTGAAGCATACCATCTTTAGATATATCAGTATAGACAATTGTCTGGACACCCATATCTTTCATAGCCAAAGCTAAAGAAAGAGCAGTCTTGTCACTTACCTTTTCCCAGCCTTCAACGGCTACAAGCCCGTCCTTGGCATCAACACCAACAACAATATGTTCAGGTCCGAATTTATCAATTGCCTGCTTTATGAAATCAGGATTTTCAACTGCCTTAGTACCAATAATTACACGGTATACACCAAGGTCGAGAACTTCTTTAATATTCTCAAGTGTTCTTACTCCACCGCCCATCTGGACAGGTATATTGACACTTGATACTATCTTTCTGATTGTGTCAGCATTTACGCCACGCCCCTTTAATGCACCATCCAAGTCAACAGTATGTATGAATTTAGCGCCGTCCTGTTCAAAGCCCCTGGCTATTTCATAAGGCTTATCTGAATATACTGTTACATCATTAAAAAGACCTTTTTTTAATCTTACACACTGTCCGTCTTTAATATCAATAGCTGGGTATAATCTCATTGTATGCTCCAATCTTTACTTAATATTTATATTTACAGGCTTCCCTTTGTAGATAATACTGATTTAATTCTTGCATCTTTCATACAAGCTTCATCTAAAGCCTTGGCAAATGCCTTGAACATTCCCTCAATAATGTGGTGGTCATTCTCACCGGTTATCTTTCTTATATGAAGGTTCATTCCTGCACTGTATGATATGGCATAGAAGAATTCTTTAACCATCTGTGTATCAAAATATCCAACCATATCGGAAGTGAATTGTGACTCAAATACAAGATATGGTCTTCCTGATAAATCAATCGCACATAATATAAGTGCTTCATCCATAGGAAGTATAATATCACCGTATCTTCTTATGGACTTCTTATCACCAAGAGCTTTTTTAACAGCTTCTCCAAGCACGATACCAACATCTTCAATAGTATGGTGGCAGTCAACGATTAAGTCGCCTGTAACTTTTAAGTTAAGGTCGAACATACCATGCTTTGCGAAGCTTTTTAGCATATGGTCAAAAAAGCCTATTCCTGTATCTACCTGTGCATTGCCCTCTCCGTCTAGGCACAGAAAAAGCTCTATATCTGTCTCACTTGTCTTTCTATGAATTGTTGCCTGTCTTGCCTGCATATTTGACATATATACGTCCTCGATTCTGATATAATTATATATTAAAGATGTCAGGGCAAAAAAGATATCCTACCCATAACATCACATATAATGTCCGATTTATTCAAAACGAACTTTTATTGAATTAGCGTGTGCAGTAAGATGTTCTGCTGACGCAAAGTTCTCAATATCATTATGTATAGCTTCAAGAGCTTCCCTTGAATAAGATATTATGCTTGATTTCTTAATAAAGTCATCAACACTTAATGCTGAGAAGAATTTAGCTGTACCATTAGTAGGAAGTACATGGTTAGGACCAGCAAAGTAATCTCCAAGAGGCTCTGAGCTGTATTCTCCAAGGAATATTGCACCTGCATTCTTAATCTTAGTCATTACATTAAATGGATCTTTAGTTACAATCTCAAGATGTTCTGATGCTATATCGTTGGCAACTGAAACAGCTTCATTGATATCGTCTACAAGAAGAATATAACCATAGTTATCAAGTGATTTAGATATAATCTCACTTCTTGATAGTTCCTTTAAGAAGCCGTCAATCTCAGCAGATACTTTATTGGCAAGCTCACTGCTTGTTGTAATAAGGATTGCTGATGCCATCTCATCGTGTTCAGCCTGAGATAAAAGATCTGCGGCTACATATCTTGGGTTAGCTGTCTCATCAGCAATTACAAGAATTTCACTAGGACCTGCAACAGAGTCTATACTTACATAACCAAACACAGCTTTTTTAGCAAGGGCAACATAGATATTACCCGGACCGCATATTTTATCAACTTTTGGAATAGACTCTGTACCATAAGCCATAGCTGCAATTGCCTGAGCACCGCCTGCCTTGTATACAACATCAACGCCAGCCTCATTAGCTGCTACAAGTGTTGTAGGATATACCTTTCCTTCGTGGTCTGGAGGTGTACACATAATAATCTGTTCAACACCTGCAACTTTAGCAGGTACTACATTCATAAGAACTGATGATGGATAAGCAGCTTTTCCGCCAGGTACATATACACCAGCTCTTGCTAATGGAGTTACTTTCTGTCCAAGAATAGTTCCGTCCGGCTTAGAGTCAAACCAGCTGTACTGCTTCTGCTTTTCGTGGTATTCCTTAATATTCCTAAGAGATTTTCTTATTACATCAACTAAAGCTGGGTCAACCTTTGTGTAAGCTTCCTCAATCTCCTCTTTAGTTACAACGATATTAGAAGCATTAATGTCAGCCTTATCAAAGTCTTTAGTATACTTAAAAAGAGCCTCGTCTTTGTTAGTTCTTACATTTAAAAGAATATCATTAACTGCTGCTTCAAACTTTCCGTAGCTGTTAGGACTTCTTTTTAATAAATCCTCAAGGATATTATTCTTAGTTTCATCTGTTAATTTAACTATTCTCATATAGTCCTCCATCCCATTCGTTGAATGTATATTTTATTATTTAATATAAACAATTATTAGTGATTATTTATTCTCAAGGTAATTCTTTATATCATTAATAAGCTTTGTAATTCTTTCGTTCTCCATTTTCATACTTACCTGGTTAACAACAATACGTGCTGATAATGGGCATACTTCTTCAAGAACTTCAAGACCATTTTCCCTAAGTGTTGCACCAGTCTCTACAATATCAACAATAACTTCTGAAAGCCCTACAATAGGTGCCAGCTCAACTGAACCGTTAAGCTTTATGATTTCTACTGTCTGGTGCTTCTTGTTATAGAAATAGTCTTTGGCAATATTAGGATACTTGGAAGCAACTCTTATAAGTTCGTGGTGCTGTAATTTCTCCCTGGCTGAGGCTGGACCACATACACACATTTTACATTGCCCGATTTTAAGGTCATATACTTCATATAATGAACGTCCCTCCTCAAGCAGTGTATCCTTGCCTACAATACCAATATCAGCCGCACCATATTCTACATATGTTGGAACATCTGAAGGCTTTGCAAGGAAAAATCTTATACCTAACTCTTCATTAGTGAATATTAACTTTCTTGTGTTCTCGTCTTTCATCTCATCACAAGTTACACCGATATGTTCAAATATCTCAAGTGCTTTTTTAGCTAAACGGCCTTTAGCCAGTGCAATAGTTATGTATCTCATACTAATCTCCATTCTTGTTCTTTATAGAGCAGATTAAATCTGTGCATGTTAAATATAAACAACATCTGAAAGCTGTGAAGCCTTTGCATATTCAATATACTGGCTTTCAGACTTATTATTATTCTTTCTTATCATACATACATTAATGCCGTCTTTTCTTAATTCATTAGCACGTTTGACAGCATCCTGAAGCTTATCCTCACTGTATACAAGAAGCACACCGCTGTATTCAACTTCAATCTCTATATTCTGTCTGTTAATTGCAGCCATAAGTCTGTCAATTATAAGAGAGAAACCAATAGAAGCCTTGTCACAGCCGAACTGTCCAAGAAGCTTGTCATATCGTCCACCACTTGCAATTGGTTCGCCCGTTCCAAATGTAAATGCGTGAAATATAATTCCTGTGTAATATGTATGGTTACTTAATTCACCAAGGTCAAAGGATACATACTTATCGTAGCCATTAATCTTAAGAAGCTCATAAAGATTGGTAAGTCTGTCAACAGCCTCTATGCATTCTGGAATATTAGTAAGGCTTCTGGCTTTATCAAGCACCTCTGCCTGTCCAAAAAGCTGTGGAAGCTCTAATAATACCTTAGCTGTATTCTTATCAATATTAAGATTAGTAAGGATTTCTTCTACACCGATATAATTCTTCTCATTAATAAGATTAAGAAGTTCTTCGTATGTATCTCCTTTAATTCCTGCATCTTTTAATAATCCGTTAAAGAAAGCTACATTGCCGAGCTCTACCTGAAACTCAGTAAGCCCAGCATTCTTCATACAGTCAATTACCATACAGATTATTTCGTAATCCGCATCAATTGAAGCATCATCTATTAATTCAGCACCGATAACTGTATTCTCTTTTAATCTGCCCTGATAATACTTGCTGACATTAATAAATGTATTGCTGACATAGCAGAGTTTAATAGGAAGAATATGATCCTCAAAGTATTTAGCTGCTGCTCTTGCTATAGAAGGTGTCATATCAGGCCTTAACACAAGAGTATTGCCATATCTGTCGAATAACTTGAACATTTCATTAGAAGGCACACTGCCTCGTTCCTTGCTAAATACATCAAAATATTCAATAGATGGTGTCTGGATGTCGTTATATCCGTAAAGACGGCATACATCGTGGAGCTTGTTTTCTATTATTTTCTTCTCAACACATTCAGTGCTGTATATATCGCGTACACCTTCAGGTGTATGAAGCAGATCTTTTTTCATAATCATCCTCGATTCGTGTAAAATTTATACCAGTGTCACTTTACTAAAGTAACGTGATAATATGTTAAAGAGATTATACATAATGACTTTTAGGCTGTCAAGCCTGATTGTATACAATATTATAGTTCTCCATGAATGTCTTCCTTGTAGATTATATATCTGTTACCGCCCTTTGATATAGCAATATCTGTGGCTTTTATCAGTTTATCAGTTATAACCTTAAAATCTGTTCCGTTATCAGGATATCGTCCAATTCCTATAGAGAATAACGGCATAAATGAGACATCAAATGCTTTACATTCCCATATAATACGCGACCTCATATATTCGATAAATGCTCTTAACTCTGATTCATTATAAAGATTTTTAACTATAACAACGTATTCTGTTTCATTATCAGGATTACCTGCCACACCCCGGTATTCTACAACCTTTAATAATGTTTCTTTGATTATGTCAAGAATTGTATTATAAGCCTTTTCGCCATGGGTATCCTTGAATTCAGTAATATTATCAATATGAACCTTGATAAATGCAAATCTATAATTTTTATTATAAGAAATATTGTTAAGCGTATATTTCTCAAGTCCCTCACGTCCAAGCATTTTATTACAGTCTTCATAATCATATGTAGTCTTTGAAAATACATTATTGGCATCTGGAAGCTTAAGTGTTCCAACTGAACGTATTGGCTTTCTTTGTGCGTATATTGTTGAGCCATTTATATATGAGCCAGTAGGCTTTAATCCGTCACCATAATTAACATTTATACTAAAATGGTGATCGTACACACTCTTAGCATTTTTTATATTATTAAAATATGCAGTATATTCTTTTATTGACTCATTTGGTATAAGTCCTTTTTTTAGAATTCTTTCATATACATCATCAATAGTTGAAGATATTACAGCTATGGCATCGTCATTAACATAATTATATATGGTAAATAAATCTTTATCATATTCATAGGTGTAGACTAATTTATCATTTATTGATAGCACTCTCCTATATATTCCTATATCTTCATTAAGATGATTAGTATGATTTTTAAGACCAATGACATCAGATATATTAAGTTCAAGGTATTCTTTCTTGTGGTTATTGGACATATAAAGTCTTTTTATATCCATAAGAACCCATCTGTATGAGTTATCAACTCTTTTCATACGCAGAACCATACTTTTACTATGCCCAATACGCAGGTTATTAGACACATTAATAAAATCATCAATATCTACCTGATGAATTGCATCAGAGATTGCTGCCTTTCGCACAGCACCAAGAAATTTGTACATTTTCTCGTTAGCTGTGATAATCGAAAAATCCGTGTCAATAAGTGCATATCCATTGACTAATTCATAATTGTCAAGATAATTATGTTTCATAATTACTGCTCCCGTCTGTCTAAGTCTTTTTGAATCGTTTCCAGATAGTGAATCATAATGCCTTTGCCAGAATTGATTCTAAAGCTTTTATCAATCTCATCATAAGTAAAACTTTTTCTTTCACCAGCTTTAGCTCTTTCCCAAAATTTTATTATATCAGAAAATGGCAAATAATAGAACTCATCTCTTGCTGAAAAAAATAATATTATAAAAGCAATTCCGTCCTGCCTTTCAAATTCTTTCATAAATTCAACCTGATGTTCGTGTATATTATGTATTGGAAATGTATCTGCAGCACATTCCTTAGCATCAAAACATACAGGTATTCCCTGTATAACACCTATATAATCAACAGTACTCTTCTGTTCAAAGTACGCAAGTGTAATCTGTCTTGTCTCCTGATTAATCTTAATAGGCGTTATAGGTGTTGGTATCTTCTGTATAAGTCCTAAATGGTTCAGAAGATATTTCTCATTGGTCATATTAATATATTCTTCTAATGAAGAGCCTCTAAGACCTCTTGAATTCCAGGCTGCCATATATTTTCTCCTTTTAATACATTTAAAAATATATCTGGAATATCCGTATGTATATGGATATCCATATCAGGTATATTAAGCTCATAAGAATGTAATAACTGGCTTTTACAATTGTATTTGTCAGTGAACCTTCTGTTAAAAGAAGCTTTTCCGTACTTATAATCACCTGCCAGCGGATGATTGATACTTGCAAGGTGGGCACGTATCTGGTGGCTTCGTCCGGTTATAAGATGAACCTTTAGAAGCGTGGCATTATCAGAATATGCAACAGGGATATATTCCGTTTCGATTGGAAGATATTCACTTGTATCCCTGCCCTTTGGCAGCGTCTGGCATATTGTAACTTTGTTAAGCTTTTTATCCTTGTAAAGATAGCCTTTAATCAGTTGTCTTTTATCAATCTTTCCAGCCACGATACATATATAATATTTGGTAAGTGTTCTTTCCTTAAAATGTGATGAAAGCTCCTGCAAGCCTTTCATCGTCTTACCTGCCGCAATTATGCCGCTTGTATTTCTGTCAAGGCGGTTGCATATTGACGGCGTGAACATAGCAAGGTCTTCATATGTAAGAGAATTATTATGAAGCAGGTATGCTGTTATATATTCTACTAAAGAGCAGTCATTTTTATCAGCCTTTTGTGACAGCATACCGACAGGCTTATTAATAAACAGGACATTCTCATCTTCATACACAATATCAAGCGGTCTGTATATTTTTTCATAATCAACAGAAAGACCTTTTTTAGAAGCTGTGTAGGAATATTTATCAGCCGTGCTGTCTGTATATTTGCCATCTGTTTTTACAGCAGGTTCATTAGCAGTGTTATCAGCAGCTTTGTCTGTCATATTATTGGTCTGTCTGCTGCCAGCATTAGATATGCAGCTTTTGCCCTCACTGAACTTATCAAGTGTTTCATCAGAAAAAAATATTTTGACAGAGTCGCCTGATTGTAATTTCTCGCTTCCATCAGCCTTCTTGTCATTAAGTGTAATATTCTTTTTTCTAAGCATTTTATATATAAAGCTTTTGCTTGCGGCAGACAGATACTTTGAAAGATACTTATCAAGCCTCTGATTGTCGCCTAATTTATCTATTATTAATTCTTTCATTCAACGCTCCACTATTATAAGCACATATTAAGGCAGCTTTCAGTTACATACTTCATACGGTTGTTCTTAGTTGTATCACTGTTGTCATAGTTAGCCGCCATATTAGCTGCTCTTTTAATAAATGTATCCTTTTCTGTATAAAGAGTGACAGTCACATTTAACTTATCATTCTTTAAGAATTCTTTAAGGCTTGTCTCAAATAATGCCTTATCCGGAGCTTTATCATGGCTTAATGCAATTATTGTGTTGTCAGATATGACCATAGCACATACGCCAATGGGCTTTTTGTTATTGCTGACAATTACATCATATAAAGCTGATAACTCTCCCTTTGCAGCTTCAACGCTTGTATATAGTTCCTTATCACATACCTTATGTGGCAGTAATATAAAATAAGAAACTGCTATTTTAGCACCGGGAAGAACAAGAACAGTTGCCACAAGTGTCATATAATTATTTCTTGATTTAAAGATTATTAAACCTGTTACAAATACTGCGGCAATTATTAAAAATGCAATAATAGTAAGAAGCAGGTTAAAGCTTCTTTTGTATTTAAGATAACCGAACTCGCCTTTTTCTTTTTTACTCATAACTTATGTCCTTTTTTAGTAGATTTTGATTTATTATTGGAACTTCTTTTACCCGCACCAGCACTATTATGTTTTCCCTTATTGTTATAAGCTGTGGTATTTTTAACAGTCTTATGTTTGCCTGATGAAAAGTTCTTTCCTCCTGTGTTATGGGATATTTTTCTTGGTGGAATAAGGCATTTTGGTCCAAATCCTATAAGGTCTGTACGTCCATTTTTAATAAGGGCTTCCTTAACAAGATCGTAATTATCTGGATTACGGTATTGTATAAGGGCTCTCTGCATTTCCTTTTCGTGGTGGCTTACAGGAGTATATACTTTCTCCATAGTAGCAGGATCTAAGCCTGTATAATACATACAGGTAGACAGCGTTGATGGTGTTGGATAGAAATCCTGCACCTGTTCAGGCATATAGCCAAGATCCCTTATATATTCTGCAAGTTCAATCGCTTCTTTCATAGTCGAACCTGGGTGGCTTGACATAAGATATGGAACAACGAACTGCTGTTTACCAGTCTTGTTATTAATCCGCTTGTAACGTTGTAAGAACTTTTCATATACATCATTGGAAGGCTTGCCCATTTTCGTAAGGACATTATCTGATATATGCTCAGGTGCAACCCTTAACTGTCCGCTTATATGATGTTCGCATAACTCTCTAATAAATGTATCATCAGCATCACACATACAGTAGTCAAAACGTATTCCCGAACGGATAAACACCTTCTTAACGCCAGGCACTTTACGAAGCTTTCTTAAAAGCTTAATATAATCAGAATGGTCAACTGTAAGATTCTTGCATGGAGCCGGAAAAAGGCACTGTCTGTTCATACATACGCCCTTAGTAAGCTGCTTTTCGCAGGAAGTATGCCTGAAATTAGCTGTAGGTCCTCCGACATCGTGTATATACCCCTTGAAATCTCTATCTTTAGTCATAGTAACAGCTTCATCAACAATGGATTCGTGGCTTCTTACCTGAATTATTCTTCCCTGATGAAATGTTAAGGCACAGAATGAACAGCCTCCAAAACACCCTCTGTTGCTTGTTATTGAGAATTTAATCTCTGATAAAGCCGGTATTCCGCCATCTGCTTTATACATTGGGTGATAATCTCTCATATACGGAAGTGCATATACATCGTCCATCTCCATAGTAGTAAGCGGTTTTGCTGGTGGATTCTGTACAACATATAGTTTTTCTTTGGCTTTTTCTACAAGTATCTTTGCAGTAAATGGATCAGTATTTTTATACTGTGTATAAAAACTTTCAGCATATATTCTTTTATCTTTTACAATCTCATCATAGGATGGAAGATTTATATAGTCAGATAAATTATCCAATGTCTTAGTCTTGTATACAGTTCCATTGATATAAGTTATATCTTTTACATCAATTCCTGCATTAAGTGCATCAGCTATCTCAACAATAGAATGTTCGCCCATTCCGTAAGAGATTATATCTGCACCCGAATCTATAAGAACGGAATGTTTTACTTTGTCAGACCAGTAATCATAGTGCGACATTCTTCTTAATGAAGCTTCAATTCCACCTAATATAATAGGAGTTGATTTGTATACCTGCTTAATTAAGTTACAGTATACAATTGTCGCATAATCAGGTCTTAATCCCATAACTCCGCCAGGTGAAAAGGCATCTGAATGACGTCTTTTCTTATTGACGGTATAATGGTTTACCATAGAGTCCATATTACCCGCAGACACTAAAAATCCAAGACGTGGTTCACCAAGTATTGTTATGGAGTCTTTATTCTTCCAGTCTGGCTGCGCTATTATTCCAACTTTATATCCAAAGGATTCCAATACCCTTGATATGATAGCAGGTCCAAACGATGGGTGGTCTACATAAGCATCACCTGAAACATAGACAAAATCACATTGCTCCCACCCTCTTTTTTCCATATCTTCCCTGCAAACGGGGAGAAAATCGTGTATCATATATATCCTCATTTCTGTGCACACTTTAATGCAGTATAACTGCAATGTATCTAACAGATATCTGGTTAATTTGTGTCAAGTGCACACAGACACAAATGTTAATTCCAGCTTTTTAATAAATTAATTTCACTACCGGTTAATGGCCTGAACATTCCAGGTTCAAGTGTTTCATCAAGCTGTAACTGTCCCATTGATAATCTTTTAAGATAAAGCACCTCTGAACCGGCTGCCTTAAACATTCTTTTTATCTGATGAAACTTTCCCTCTTGAATTGTTATGTTTAAAAATGTTGTATCATCCTGATTGTTATATTTAAGTATCTCAAGCTTTGCTGGCATTGCGGTAAAATCTTTATCAACAACAAGCCCATTTTTAAACTCATCAATATATTTATTGTCTATACTGCCTTTTGCTACAACATAATAAGTCTTATCAATATGGTGTTTTGGTGATAACAGCCTGTGTGCCATATCACCATCATTAGCTATGATAAGAAGTCCTTCTGTATCCTTATCCAGTCTTCCAACCGGAAATAAATCCTTACGTTTGTTATCAGTTATAAGTTCAACGACAGTCTTAAAATCCTTATCAGATACAGCAGACACAACGCCTGCTGGCTTATTAAGCATATAATATTCGTATTCTGAATAGCCTAACACGTTATTATCAACAGCTACAACATCCTTGTCTATATCGACTTTAATCTCTGGACGAGTGATAACTTCGCCATTGATTGTAACCCTTTTCTTTCTGATTATGTCTTTTACGGCACTTCTTGTTCCAGCCTGCATATCACAAAGATATTTGTCTAATCTAATAACCATTAAAGTCCTTTCCTTCTACATCCATCTCCAGCCGGCAAGATATTTATTCTTAAGCTGCGAGCCATTAGATTTACCCCAGCCTAAAGGATATCCGTCAACGCAAAGCAATGCCCAGCCCTTGCTGTCAGCAAAATCATCAACGTCAATTGTCTCGCCCTTTAAATATCTTACAACACGTTCATCGTCTACGCTAAGGTTAATGCAGTTATTATACTGTCTCATTGTAAGTGCCATAGCAAGTGCCTGACTTGGCTCAAAGCGGTTCTTTTTAAGTTCACCAAGCAAAAGACCATTTCTTATTATTCTAAGACCCTTTTCATCAGCCATATACCTGGAAATATAGTACACGCGGTTATCTCTTATATTAATATATTTAGTGTCGATATCCATTGATACATTTGCAAGGAAATCCTTTAACTCATCTGGAATTTTAGTATTAAATGATCCTCTTGTATAATGTGCATTATTAATGTCATCTGGATTATCCTTTTTAAGAAGTGCAACAAAATGTCCTTCGCCATGCATTTTATGTGGGAATATTCTCACACATTTGTCAAGATTATACTTATTATCATTATCAATATCAGTAAAGCCCTTAGTAAATCCTTCGTATGGTTTAATATCAACAAGTTTCATATCTGGACAGTTATCAAGAAGATATTTAATGCTCTCTTCATCTTCCAGAGAAGAAAATGTACAGGTTGAATAAAGCATCATTCCACCTGGGCGGAGCATTTTCGCACCATGTATTATAATGCTTTTCTGTATTGCAGAATATACTTCTGGTCCGCTCTGTTCCCACGCCTTGATAAGTTTATTATCTTTTCTGAACATACCCTCACCAGAACAAGGTGCATCTATAAGAACCTTATCAAAGAATTCTGTGAATCTTCCTGATATCTTAGCTGGGTCTTCATTAAGCACACAAAGGTTATAAATACCAGATACTTCAACATTCTTAAGCAGTGCCTTGGTTCTTGAATTGCTTATGTCATTAGTTATAAGAAGTCCTGTTCCATTAAGCTTTGCTGCAAGCTCTGTCGATTTTCCTCCTGGTGCGGCACACATATCAAATACAACATCGCCCTCATCAATAGGAAGTACATTAGCTGGTGTCATTGCACTAGGCTCCTGAATATAGTAAAGTCCGGCGTAATAATATGGGTGCTTTGCTGGTTTATCTGTTTCTTCATAGTAAAAGCCATTCTCAATCCAAGGTATGGGTGTAAGCTTAAATGGACTTATCTTAAGAAAATCTTCTGTTGAAATCTTAAGGTTGTTAACACGAAGTCCATATAATCTTTTATCATTAAAGCTTTCAAGATAATCATCAAAATCATCTTTAAGCATATCTTTCATTGAATTAAGATATTTCTCTGGTAAATTCATAAAATCCTCTTTCTTTATACATTTTATATACTCTGTGCTTTATAATTCTCTGCAATCATATCTACCTGCCTGCTGAATCTTTGCAGTCTGGCAACATCATCAGTCTGGTATATCTCATAGAATTCATCCTGAATTCTGATGATTTCCTGCTTGTTAGCAACTTTATAAAGGCTTTGTATATTATTAAGTATGTCGGATACAATGTTAGCTTTGGTAGATACATAATTCTGTGCATCAATAATTTCATCGTGAATACTCATCATCTCGTTATCAAGCGTATATATGGCATCGGCGGCTGATGTAAGTCGTTCCCTTACATGTCTTGGAATATTGCCGTTATATTTGTACTGGAGAGAGTGTTCAATTATAGCCCAGAAGTTCATTCCAAGTGTTCGTATCTGGATTTCTACTGGAATTATCTTAGTCCCCTTTACAGTTTCAACTTTATACTGGACTATAATATGATAGCTTCGATATCCGCTTTCCTTGATATTCTTGACATAATCTTTCTCAGTTATGACTTCCATATCGCTTCTTGCCCTTATAAGGTCAGCTACATTATATATGTCATCAGTAAACTGGCATATAAGCCTTATACCAGCGATGTCAAGAATATGTCCTTCAATTTCATTAAGGTCTATATTATGCTTCTGGGCTTTTAATAAGATACTGGATATAGATTTAACCCTTCCTAAAACCTGTTCAATTGGAGAATATATGCCTGCCTGTCGGTATTCTTTAACCATATGATTAAACTTAACCTGAAGCTCCTCTACCGCAAGCTCGTATGGGTTAAGGATTTCTTTCCACATCTGTATTTCCATATAAGTCCTCGTTTCTATTATATATTTTCATAAATTCTTTAAATCTTTTCACTATTAGCCGACGATAATTATAGCACATAACGATACTAATAACCATAAATTAAAGTCTTATTTTGATTAGATTTTAGTATCCAATATGGGTTGATTGACACTTCATTGCCTGAATTATCAGTTATGTACATCCCAAAATGTAAATGTGTCTGAAATTTGCCAGATGTACCCTCTACTTTGCTGTATCCTGTACTTCCCATATAGCCAAGCAGCTCTCCCTTATGAATTATATCACCTGCTTTATAAGCTTTGGCATAGGAATCAAGGTGGGCATAATAGTAATATATTTTATTAGCAGACGTTATGCCTATCCGGTAACCGCCAAGCTCTAACCAGCCGACGTTAGTTACTGTTCCGTCACATACAGACACAACAGGATATAATCCATCTTTATTAATATCAGCACATATATCAGTCCCCTCGTGTGTTCTGTTACCTTTGTAGGTTCTTTCATAATTCCACGAATTAACATAGTTAACCCACTGCTCTGTCTTTGAAGAGTGTGGCACAGGAAAATATTCCATATCATATAGTATGCCTGTTGCGGTTTGTTTTAAAAGCTTGAATTCAGCAGCATTTTCCTTACAGAAGATTGTTTTGACCTTGTCAAAATCAGACACGGTAAGCCGCTTAACAGCATTGTCCGTTATATGACATTCATTCATACAACACAGCACAATAAATAACTCAGCAGGGTTTACATTCATCTGTTCTGCCTTATTAATAATATCCTGCAAATCACATTCCACCTGCATTGCACGGAAGTTATCATCTGATACGGTTAATGTCGTATATGCAGCAATGCACGTATAGTGTCTTATAATATTAAGATGAATACTGCATATTAAGGCACAGCAGATTGTGATAATAAGCAGATTCGTTTTATTATTTATAATGTCCGTTTTATTCATATTTTCCATTAACACTTTATTGTTCACTAAATAATATGTCTAACAGGCTGTTGTAATGAATAGAATAAATTATATTAAACGGACAAATAAGACTTTCTTATCAGGAAATAAATATATGGGTAAAATCAAGAATTCTGCTTATTCTCCACAATTAAATAATAATCACAATAACACATATACACTTTCATTAATCAATAGATGTGATAATAGTTATTCGTCTAAAATAAACCATAAGAAATACAGCCATAATGTGATATTTCTTATAATGCTTATAATATTTCTTGTAACTGTCTGTTCACCACACATTATTATTAATGCAACGCTTAAAGGTATCAAATTATGGGCTTTGAGTGTTATGCCGGGATTGCTGGTGGCTATGATTATCACCGGCTGTATTAATTATTATATGCCAGTGAACAGCCGTCTGGGACTTGTATTTATTATATTTATAAGTGTGCTCTGTGGATTTCCAATAGGTGCTATTAACTGCATTAATTATAAGAAACAATCAGACAGCAGAATAATTGATAATATAACAGGATACTGTAATATATCAAGCCCCGGATTCGTTATCGGATACATATATTATGGCACCATAAATAACTCCATAACAATAATAAAATTCCTTATTGCTGTATATCTTCCTGTAATAATTCTGTGTGCTGTACAGCTTATTAAATATCCAGTGAATAACAATAATAATAAAAATAGTAATAAAGAACCAATTAATAATTGCACAGCAAAAATATTTTATAATAGGACATCTAATACCAGATACAAAGTTAACTTAAATTCATATAATATCCAACATACGGATAATATATGTAATAACGGCAGACAACACACTATAAATTCACATAAGAATTTCTTCAATGTATTAGACAATGTCATAATAAAATCAATTGATAATGTATTAAAAATGTGTGGATATATTGTTATATTTTCCTGCATATGCTCTATGATAGATGTACTTTTTGGAAGATTTAATTATATCAATATGATTATATGTTCTCTGTTAGAGATAACTAACGGCATATATCTTATCGCTTCAAGTGATATCAGTGCTTCAGTTAAGGCTGCATTTATATTGACAGCCAATGCATTTGGCGGAATATCTACATTAATGCAGACAATAGGAATTACTGGAACATCTAATAACAATAACGGGATAAACATAAAAAAATACATATACCAGAAAATAATGTTAAGCCTCGCAACAGCCGGCATATCATTATTACTGATATATGTATTCTGATTAGCATTATATAAATTCATTAATATAATCTATACAGCAAATTATATTTCTTACATAAGCCTTATATTGTTACTATATATATTATATTTTGTATTGGTATTATATTTTTGTATTTATATTATAATTATTCAAGGATATCCTCATCCTCAAATTCTTCTTCATAACCATAGTCATCTGTGCTGTCTTCAGGCTGGTCAGGTGCGTTATCTACAGCTTCCTCTTCTTCCTGTACAACAGGTGCTTTTAATTCATTACGATTATTATTGACAATCGAAAGAACATTTTCAAGACCAGACAATAAAGAGTCGTACTTCTCGCGGTTGTCACGGATAGACTTTTCGATTATATACTGAAGCTTCTCAAGCATATCATCTGTATAGTCCATAGCACCCTGACGTATGCTGTTGGCATCTTCTGTCGCACTGTCAAGAATAGCCTGTGCCTGTGCACTTGCCTGCTCTATAAGGGCATTAGCCTGTGCATATGCACGTTGCATAATCTCGTGTTCATTAATAAGTTCTTCTGTCTGTATCTGTGCAGCATTAATAATAGATTCTGCCTGTTCTTTTGCATCGGCAATTATGGCATCTTTGTTGTTAAGAATTTTCTGGTATTTCTTAACTTCTTCAGGTGTCTTTAATCTTAATTCAGCCAGCATATCTTCAAGCTGCTCTTTATTTACAATAATCTTAGTATTAGATAATGGCTGAAATTTACAATTATCTATGTAGCTTTCTATATCGCTTATAAGCTGTTCGATTCTACTCATTTTATATCTCCCTTTTCATTTGCCTTAATATTATAACTACTGCTGTATCGTTCTCTCACTATATCTACAATAGACTCTGGTACGAATTTACTTATATCGCCGCCATACATAGCCATTTCTTTAACGATACTTGAACTTAAATAAGCATATTTAAGACTTGTATTAAGGAATATTGTATCAATATCGGGAGCGGCTACTCTGTTAGTCTGAGACATAGCAAGTTCATATTCAAAATCAGTTACGGCTCTAAGTCCCCTTATTATAGCCTGTACATTATGCTCTCTTGCAAAATCTACAAGGAGTCCACTGAAACTTAAAATCTCGACATTAGGAATGTCTTTCGTAACTTCTTTTAACATATTAACACGTTCATCAACTGAAAACAATGGTGTTTTGGTACTGTTGTTTAACACACCCACGATAAGGTGGTCAACAAGTGCTGCTGAACGCTTTATTATATCAAGATGTCCTAATGTAACAGGGTCAAAGCTTCCAGGATATATAGCCTTTTTCATTTAGTCTGCACTTCCCTTCAGTCTTAAGAATAAATGTTTATTAGTTTTATATTTTTTTACCCGGTAAATATCAAAACCACATTCGTCAGCATAGTCAAGGTCAGCATCAAGCTTTTCCTCAACAATTATAATTGTATATTCATCTATAATATCTGAATTTCTAAGGGCTGCTAATACATCACGCTCATAATCATTAGAGTATGGTGGATCCATATAGACGATTGAGAATACATCTTTGCCCTTAAGCCTGTTGATTGCAGATAATACATCCATTTCCATAACATCTGCTTTATCAGCAAGCTTGGTAAACGTAAGATTATCCTTAATACATTCAACTGCCTTTTTTGAATTCTCAACAAGCACAGCCTTAGCTGCTCCACGACTTAAGGCTTCAATTCCAATTGCACCGCTTCCAGAATATAAATCAAGAAATTTACATCCTGGAATATCTGACTGGAGCATATTAAATAATGTCTCTTTAATTCTATCCTGAGTTGGTCTGGTATCTGTTCCTTCAATAGTTCTTAAAGGAAGACTTCTGGCCGAACCTGCAATAACTCGCATATGATTAACCTCTCGTATATTAATAATTTAGTGCCATTCAACATTGCCGGCTTCGATTTTCTTATCTCTTAACATAAGGTCTTTAACGCCATCTGCTGGAGATTTGCCATCAAATAACACCTGATTTACCTGTTCAACTATTGGCATTTCTACGTTGTACTTTTCAGCAAGCTTCTTAGCTGCCTTAGCTGCATATACACCCTCTACAACCATCTGTACTTCATCCATAGCTTCTTTAGTTGTATAGCCTTTGCCGATAAGAATTCCGGCACGTCTGTTACGGCTGTGCATACTCGCACAGGTAACAATAAGGTCGCCTATTCCAGACAAGCCTGAAAATGTAGCAAAATCCGCACCCATAGCAAGACCAAGTCGTGTTATCTCAGCAATCCCCCTTGTTATAAGTGCAGCCTTAGTATTATCTCCATATCCTAAGCCGTCAGCAATACCAGCAGCAAGCGCGATTACATTTTTCAATGCACCACCTATACATATTCCAAGGACATCAGGACTTATGTATACACGGAATACATTACTCATAAACATATTCTGCAAATATTCTGCATCTTTCTTGTTAGCTGTACCAATTACGCAGGTTGTAGGAATTCCCCTTCCAACCTCCTCAGCGTGGCTTGGACCTGATAACACAGCAACTACAGCCTGTGGAATTTCTTCCTTTGTTACCTCACATAATGTCTTTAAAGACTCCTCCTCAATACCCTTGCCGACATTAACGATATACTGTCCTTCTTTAACATATGGTGCGACGATTTTAGCTGTTGACCTTGTATAAGGAGAAGCAACCGCAAGTATAAGCACATCACTTTCAGTTACAACTTTTTCTGTGTCAGCACAGAATTTTACGCTTTCTGGGAATATTACACCTGGAAGACATTTTTTATTCTCTCGTGTGGCGTTAAGCTCATTAATCTCGTCTGGAAATACTGACCAGACTGTTACATCATGTCCATTATTATGAAGAAGCATAGCAAGACCAAGTCCCCAGCTTCCAGCTCCTAATACACCTATCTTTACCATTAATAATCCTCCATTACTGCATTACTTTTTTTCTCCAATTTTACGTTCTGTTCCATTAATAAGTCTTTTAATATTACCACTGTGACGTGCAACACCAAGAATAACGAATAATAACACAACTATAGAAGCCTCTATGAATTCATTATTGTTAAGTGGAAGCCATCCAACAAGCCCCCATATTACAAATTCTATAAAGAAACCAATTATGCCGGTAATAGAACCTAATGATACATATCTTGAGAACTTGGTTACTAATCCAAATGTTACCATTCCAAATATTGTAAACATAAAGCAATATTTAGGAAAAAGTATAAGACTTATTACTAATCCTGATGTAGCAGCAATACCTTTTCCACCTTTAAATCCAAGGTAGAACGGAAAGTTATGTCCAAGGACAACTCCAAATCCGCCATAAAGGATAAGAAGCATTTCTGATATATCTGAATTACTGCCATATATAAAATGTATGATTATGGCAGTAATGCAGGATTTAAAAGCATCCATAAAATATGTTATAAATCCGGCTTTCTTTCCAAGTGTACGCATAGTATTAGTTGTTCCAGCATTGCCACTGCCATAATCTCTTATATCAATATGATTAAACTTGCCAATCCAGAAACCTGTCTGGATAATTGCACCAATAAAATATCCTAGAATAAGACATATCAATCTGTTAAGCATTATTCTTTCTCCTTACGTTCCCTGTTAATAAATCTTATTGAAGTACCTCTGAAACCAAACGCTTCTCTTATACGGTTCTCAATATACCTTGTATAAGAGAAATGTGTTAATTCCTTATCATTAACGAACATTACGAATGTCGGTGGTTTAACAGAAACCTGTGTCATATAGTATATTCTTAATCTCTTACCCTTATCTGAAGGCGGCTGTTTCATAGCAACAGCTTCTGTAAGAATTTCATTAAGAACACCAGTTGGGATTCTCATAGTCTGGCTGTCGATTATAGTATCAATCAGCTCATATATCTTTCCAAGACGCTGTCCTGTCTGTGCTGATATAAATATAATCTCTGCATATGACATAAATGAAAGAGTATCTTTTATCTTGCTTGTGAATTCATATATTGTCTTGTCGTTCTTCTCTATGGCATCCCACTTATTGACAGCAATAATTATACCTTTGCCACGCTCGTGGGCTATTCCCGCAATCTTAGCATCCTGTTCAGTAACACCTTCTGTTGCATCAATTACAAGAATGGCTATATCACATCTTTCAACAGCTGCAACAGTTCTTATAATACTGTATCTTTCAAGATCTTCTTTTATCTTGCTCTTACGTCTAAGACCAGCAGTATCAATGAATACATATTCTTTCTTGTTATATGTTATAGTTGTATCTATCGCATCTCTTGTTGTTCCCGCAATATTAGATACAATTACCCTGTTCTTTCCAAGGAGCTTATTAATAATTGATGACTTACCAACATTGGGTTTACCAATAATGGCAACCTTTGGACGCTCATCTTCTTCCTCAGTTTCAGACTCTTGCGGAAAATGCTTGATAACCTCATCAAGCATATCACCAAGACCGAGCTTTGATGCTGCTGATATTGGATGCGGGTCACCAATTCCAAGGTTATAGAATTCGTATACATCAGGCATAAGCTTATCAAAGTTATCAACCTTATTAACTGCCAGAATAACAGGCTTTCTTGAACGGCGTAACATATCTGCTACTTTAGCATCTGAATCAACAAGTCCCTGCTTAACATCAGTAAGGAATATAATTACATCTGCCGTTTCAATAGCTATCTCAGCCTGCTCTCTCATCTGTGCAAGAATTACATCACTTGTATCTGGTTCAATACCACCTGTATCAATTAAAGTAAATGATTTATCAAGCCATGTAACTTCAGCGTATATTCTATCTCTGGTTACACCAGGGGTATCTTTTACAATAGAAATCTGCTGTCCAGCAAGATCGTTGAATAATGTTGACTTACCAACATTTGGACGTCCTACTACAGCGACTATTGGTTTACTCATATATCTGCCTCCGATTTAATTTCTTATTTTATGAAAAATTAACATACATAATCTAAAATATAATAACAGTTTAATTGCTTTTTGTAAAGCACTATGCTATTATACGGAATATTGAAAATGCTTAATTTATGGGAGGTTTTTCGTGTTTAATAAAGGTTTAATAAAAAAGCTGGCAGCAGTTGTTATTTCGGCAGTCACTCTGTTTTCAGTATCAGGATTATCTTCGGCATATGTTAGTGCCGCAGATACCAATCATTTTAAATTTGCTGATATAGATTTAGTCGTAGATGTTCCAAAAGAACTTATATGTTTTACAAGAACAACAACTAACAATAATTCATACCTCGAAAAGCTTGGGGTTGATGAGGCTGCTGTATTAACTAATAATATGATAGCCAATAAGATCTATCTTGAAGCTGTTCCAGAAGATGTTAATTATGAAGTTGTTATATATGGCAATACAGCTTCCAACAGTCTTAGCAGCTTTAATGAATTAGACGAAGATTCACTTGATTCATTATATAAAGAATATGTTGCCTCCCAGTCATCTATCAACAATGATAATATTAAAGAGGAACTGCTTAATTCCAGCATTGTCACAATCAATGATATTCCATATTTTGTGACAGATGTTTATTCATTATCTAATGATGTTACTGTATACACCAGAAAATATTATACGGTTGTCAGAGGGTATATATACACTTATGCAATACAGTCCAAGACTGATAAAGTAAGCGATGATATGAATAATAACCTTGTAAGCATAATTAACTCAGCCAAATACCAGAAAGTAAAGAATTCACCTTTGCAGAATGCCGTATTTACAGAAACTCTCTCTAATATTATTACGGTTGGTGTTCCGATACTTATACTTCTTGTAATATTACTGGTAATTACCAAGGTGGGTCCTAAGGGACGGGCTAAGAGAGTTAATGAGGAAGCACGATTAAGGGAAGAATATAAGAGAACACATAATAAATAAGCCTGAATTATAAAAATGAGCTGATACGCTGAATGATTAGTTAATATTAAATGATTAGCATTTAATAAATCATCTGCTTGGCAGCTCATTTTTTATAATCAATATTTATAATTTGTAATCGTTTATATTATATAATTCCTTATGAATGGAAAGTTTTTTAATTAACCATTTTTATATCAGATTAATCGCATATATATAAAATTACACATAATACCACGTCTTCCACCACTCGCCCTGTGTGAAAAAAGCAGCTCTTTATTACAGCTTGTACATACATCAGCTACATATATATTGTGTGGGAGAAGTCCTGCATTAATAAGGTTGATATAATTAGCAGCTATCAAATCCAGATGGTATTTGCCTGTACATTTATTGTTATCATCTGGTGTTAATATCAGCTCTGTTTCTTCGGCAGAATATACCTTCATAAATTCTATGGCAACATCTTCACTTACCTGATAGCAGTTCTTACATATTCCAGGACCAACAAATGCAATAATATCAGCTTCATTACAGCCAAAGCTTTCCTTCATACATTCAATGCCATTCTGTGATATATTGCCAACTGTTCCTTTCCAGCCAGAATGAAGTGCTGCTATAACACCTTTTTTAGCATCAACAAGAGTAACAGGAATACAATCTGCAAATGATGATACAAGACAAAGATTATTAGTATTAGTTATAATTCCATCTATATTATCGTAATTACGTTCTTTTATAATACCCATTCCTTTATTGGAATTATCGACAATTTTGATGTTTGTAGTATGTGTCTGCTTGGTATACACCATATTTTCAACAGGTATATCAATAGTATCAGCCATTAATTTAAAGTTGGCAAGTACATTTTCATAGCTGTCAGCACTATACTGCCCTACTGGATTGAAAGTCAGATTCATACTTTCATACATACCACTGCTAACACCGCCAAGACGTGTAGAGAATGCCTGCCTTATATAAGGATTGTTCACAAAAGGCTTAAATGTAAGGTATGGCACATTATCAGCAGAAACATTCGTTATAATTGTATCCGTAAAATTATCTTCATCACCATATTTTTCTATAAGTTTATGATACAACTCTTTTGTATTTAATCTTTTTAAATCGGATATGCTGTAAGGCATAGACACCTCCATTAATTCATTAATCATAAAATTCAAGAGTATTCAAACGCATTTTTTATATGTTTTATTGTTCCGTCTTTATATATTGCTATTACATCGAAGCGGCACGGATAATTGACATACCCGTATTTTACACAGAAATTCATAGCTGTATGACATATCTTTTGCTGTTTGTGAAGATTAACAGCCTCCAGCGGGTCGCCGAATTTTGAAGAACTTCTGTATTTACATTCTGTAAACACAAGCGTTGAATTACATTTTGATATTATATCAATCTCACCATATCTGGTTCTATAGTTTCTTGTAATAATTGTATGTCCGTTTTGTTCAAGAAATGCAGCAGCTAATGTTTCATATTCAGAGCCTGTAGCCCTGCTGTTTTTAGGTTTGTTTATATTATGCAATGCACTTATATCATCAAGTATGCTGCTACTCTTAAACTTACTATTGTTCTTAGACTTATCAGCCATTAATTTTGCCTCGTAATTTATCTGTCTTATCCACGAATACAAGTATTTCAGCAACTACTGTATATAATTCAGGTGGTATCATATCTCCTACTTCAAGATTAGACAATGTGTTGGCAAGCTTGCTGTCCTCATATGTTGGAACATCAGTTTCCTTAGCTTTTTCAATAATCTTATCAGCAAGATACCCTTTTCCTGTGGCTAGGATTTTAGGTGCCTGCTCACCTTTTTCATATTGAAGTGCAACCGCAATCTTTGGTTTGTTGTTATCCTTATCCATCCTAATCCTCATTTCTGCACAAAAATAAATTTTCACGCCCCTCTTTCATAGACTTTTATGACTTTATAGATATTTATGACTATATATATGATTATATATATTTATACTTTTATATATCTAAGCCTTTATATCAAATACATACTGTCCGCCATTGTCCGAATGTACATCTTTTTCTATAAAGTCTGTATTAAAATCAAAGTCATTTTCTTTATTAGACAAGGTCATCTCAAAATGTGTTGAATAACCAAGCTGTTCAAGACGTTCATTTAATTCATTAATATGAGCATATACAAAATCAAGCAATTCCTCTGTTTCAAGAATAAAATTCGTAGATACATTAGTATGATTAAGCTTTACATATACATCAACAGATCCAAGATTAGGCATATCCAGATGAAGCATAGCGCTTACTTCATCCGGATTGTTAGCAAGTGATTTTTTGTTAGTAAATACATACAAATCCCCATTGCCTTCGCTATCAGAGAATTTAAGCGGCATCTGGAAAAATGTCATATTCTTATTAAGGTCATTCATAAAATCAATATTGCTTTTTATGTCAGACATATTTTTAGCCAGATCATTATCTGCTTTACTGCTCTTTAATACATTTTCGACATCTTCCATTACTTTCTTGGTACGCTTGTAATAATTGGTGAGCGTATCAGGAGTGTCTGCAACATCTTTAGGTGTTATACGCATAGTTTCATTGATAAACTGATGTAAAAGCTTGTTAAATGTCGCTTTATTGGTTGGAAGAAATGCAGGGTCAGTTATTTTATTATTATTAAGAATAGCGTTGAGCATATCTTTAGTAGTCGTTGAAGGGTCATTTAATTTCTCTGCAATATCACCGTTAGAGCTTTCTGTTAATTGTCTTGATAATTCGTTAATAAAATCCTTGGAAAAGCTTTCTGTTACCAGTTTTGATGTAACATTTGTGTTATCATCTGCATTTCCATACATACTATTAATGACAGTATTAAGCTGTTGTATATCATCACGGGAGAAATCGCTAAATGCACGCATTATATTATCAGACAGTGCATTCTCCATAGTACTAAGCTGTCCGTCAAGCTTGGCATTAAATGTTTCATATGCCTTATAAAGATTGATATTCTCCTCTGTTACAGGCATATCAAGACGTACAAGATTGGCAATTGTCTTAATGTCACTATCCGGAAACTGTGCCATATATTTATTGACAGTATTAAGCATATCTGTATTAACCGGCATATTAAGGGATAACAGTTCTTTGACCATAGCTGTATTCTCCTCAGTAGGATACAGACCTGCCGCTTCAAGTGCTTTATCAATGAACATATTCTGTTGTTCATCAGCAGGCAGTACTTTTAATGAAATCTGATTATCCTTTACCTGATTGACTATAAATGTAACAACTTCTCCCTGCTTAACTGCCCCCTGATTGGCTAAAGTTGCAGAAAGAAGCGAACCATCATTAAGGCTTATAACAGCATCAGAGTCATTTAATTCACTTATAAAGCCTGTCAGTACGCTTCCAGCGATAAGATTTTTAATAAGTGAACTGTTATTGTTAATATTTTGTGCCTGATTAATATTAGAGGCAGTATTCTGCCCAACCCTGTTGTTATTAACATCATATGACTGGCTCGTCTGTCCCAGAGTTGTTTTTAGTAATTGTTGTATATTAATATCCATAAGCCAGCCTCCATTTTATTTTAAGGACATATTTTTGTAATAAATGTTTTTCTATGTATAGGACAAGGTCCGATTTCTTTAAGAACATCTGTGTGAAGTTTTGTTCCATAACCCTTATGCTTGGCAAATCCATACTCAGGATATAACTCATCATAATGGTACATAAGCCTGTCCCTTGTAACCTTGGCAATTATACTGGCACTTGCAATTGAAAGACTTTTTGCATCACCCTTGATAATAGGTACTTGTTCAATGTCAACACCCGGTATTGTAACTGCATCGTTAAGTAATATATCGGGTTTAACCGTGAGGTTATTAATAGCTTCTCTCATAGCTTCATAAGTTGCATTTAATATATTTATCTCATCAATTCTTTCTGGTGATACAATTCCAACGCCTACACTTACGGCTTCATTAAGTATCACATCATATAACATTTCTCTTTTTTTCTCACTTAATTTCTTGGAATCATTCACATATAATATCCTGCAATCCTTTGGAAGAACGACCGCACCAGCAACAACAGGACCTGCAAGCGGACCTCTTCCAGCCTCATCTATACCACATATATAAGAAAATGCTTCATATTCCTTTTCATATACGCACATATTTTCAATACGTTCTTTTTCCTGTGCAAGCTTTAATGCTTTTTTAGCTTCACGTTCTTCTTTGGTTGTCTTAATCTTATCTGACATTGTTCTCTCCATTATCTTCTAAGTATCTTCTAAGCATCTTTTAAGGGGTTTCTAATGATATTCGTCCTAATCGTCCACTTCTGAAATCATCCAGAATAATATTAGATATTTTCTCGTAATCAATATTATTGCCCTTCTTGATACAGCCTCGCTTAACAGCCGCCTGTTCCATAATATATAACGCTACTGAATTATCTGGATTGATAGCATTTTCATCATAACTTGCGGCAGTCTTTTCTTTATCAAGACCGTAGCGTTCAATAACATTATCAGAATATTCACTATATATATATTTTATTGTATCGATAGCAAGCTCCTCGACATTAAGTATCTCATCATTCATAGAACCTATCATAGCAAGTCTTTTGCCGACTTCCTGATTGTCAAACTTAGGCCATAAAATACCCGGAGTATCTAAAAGCTCAACATTCTTATTAAGCTTTATCCATTGTTTTCCCTTAGTAACGCCCGGCTTATTGCCTGTCTTGGCACTAGCTTTTCCAGCATAGGAATTAATAAATGTTGACTTTCCGACATTAGGTATTCCAACAACCATTGCCCTTATTGGTCTGTTTAATATTCCTCTCTGCTTATTACGCTCTATCTTATCTGCACAGGCTGTCATTATAAGACCGTTGACCTGCTTAATGCCTGAATTATTTCTTGAATTAAGCTTAAGGCAGTATATATTATTTTCATTAAAATAATTAATCCACTGGTTAGTTATCTTATCATCCGCAAGGTCTGATTTGTTAAGAAGAATAATTCTTGCTTTATTGACCGCAAGGCTGTCTATATCAGGGTTTCGGCTGCTTATAGGTATTCTTGCATCTACAATCTCAATAACCAGATCTATAAGTTTAATATTTTCTTCCATCATTCTTTTGGCTTTGGTCATATGACCGGGATACCATTGATAGTTCATTTTATACCTCATTTCTACAATTAATACGAATAATTAGTGTTAATATCATATCAATATTGATACTTTGATTAGTATCCATACTTTAATCTTAATAAATGCTATTTAATAAATTTAATATCTTCAAATGGACTAAGCACCATCCACGTCTTTCCTATAATATGCTTTCTTTTAACCATTCCTATACTTGAAAAACGGCTGTCCTCACTGTTGTTACGATTATCTCCAAGGCAGAAATATTCATCATCTCCGAGTTTTACAGGATTAATTGTCATACCTGCTGTTACAATATATGTATCAGTAATATCATTCTCAAGTAATTCTCCATTAATATAAATGTGTCCTTCTTTAATCTGGACAGTTTCTCCAGGAAGTCCGATAACTCTTTTAACATATAACTTGGAAGAGCCGATAGAATCTGGTTCAAATGCTATGCAGTCAAAACGCTTAGGACCTTTTATTGCATATGCAAATTTATTAACAAGCACAGTATCATCGTTATTAATCGAAGGTTCCATAGAACCTCCAAGTATAGTCGTTCTTGTGCAGCTGAATGAAACAAGCACATAAGCTGTTAATATAACCATTAAAATATCAAATATATATTTTAAAAGGTTAAGTAAAGTAGTATTTTCCTGATATCTTCTATGATATGAAATCATATTCTCCTCCAATCTATGATTTAGTATACAAATATACATTTCTATTCATTATACAAAATACATCTTTATGTGTCAAAAAAAGAATGTCACCTGTTACTATTAACATAACAAGTGACATTCTTTATAATGAGATAATAATAATTATCTAACTAATTCCTTAACCTTAGCAGCCTTACCTGTTCTCTGACGTAAGTAGAATAACTTAGCACGTCTAGCTTTACCGCGTCTTACAACTTCAACCTTCTCTACGATAGGTGAATGTAATGGCCAAGTCTTCTCAACACCGATACCATTAGAAATCTTTCTAACTGTGAATGTAGAACGAACTCCTGTACCCTGCTTCTTTAAAACAGTTCCTTCAAATACCTGAATTCTTTCACGGTTTCCTTCCTTAATCTTAGCTGATACTCTAACTGTATCACCTACATTAAATGCTGGTACCTCAGCCTTAAGCTGAGCATCTTCGATGTTCTTAATAATTGTATTCATGTGTGACCTCCTTATTATTCCGACGTTCTTAATGTGATATACACAACAGAGGACCATCTCTCTTTTCACAACTTGATAAGGATAACATATATACTAATAATATGCAAGACCAAAATTTAATTAATTTATAAAATTTTAGTTATCTGACTTGTCATTATCAAACGGACTACCATAAGGTGCGTTATTCACTGAACCTGTATAACTGTTACCTGGTTCTTCACTGGCAGAGCTTCCATATGATGAACTGTCATTATTGGCATTGTTAAATACATTATCAGCATAACTGCTATCTGATGAGTAATTATCTGTATTACCGCTGTATGAGCTATCAGAAGCTGCATTGTAATTGTTGAATGAATTATTATCAGAATTATAGTTGTTATTGTTGTAACCGCCATTAAATCCATTATAACCATTGCCGTTGAATGAATCATAATCTGAGATTTTATTGAGCTTATCCTGTGCAATAAGGTAGTTAACTATTCCCAGTCCCAAAAGCTGTAATACAATAAAAAGAATTTTGGAATTGCTTGAGCCATCTCCTATTCCTCTTGAATTAGCAGCGTAGTCAACTCTGTCACCAAGCTTGTAAGCCCAGTACCAGCTGTATATTCCACAGGTTACAATTGTTAACAAGAACGCTACCGGACCAGAAGCACTCTCATTATCATTGGCTGCCAGCTTAGAGTCGTCAGTAAGACATATAAACCAGTAAATGCCAAAAATTCCACAAGTAACAATCGAGAGAATGATGTACATTGCAATGTTTCGTTTCTGAATCATATAGTGATTCCTCCTCATATATAAATTATTGTGGGTTACTATATGTATATATTATGTCAATTCATATTAACCCACTTGTGCTTATTGTAGCATATATATCTCAAAAGTAAAATATGTATTATATTATTAATCAATATACTGTTAATTAATATCAAGCAGTCCTTTTAATATATGAACTGTAACTGTCCTGTTAGTCATATCATGGCTTAATATACACTGGTCTATTACTGGCAGATAATATATTTTGCCTGTATCAGAAGTAACCTCGTATACGTTGTTAGCTCCTGTTTCAATTACGTCTGTCAGATTGCCTAATTCTTCACCCTCATCTGTAATTACACGAAGTCCTATTAAATCACATATAAAATATTCGCCTGGTTCACATTTTACAGCATTATCACGTGTTACGAGCAGATCACATTTTGTATAGATTTCAATATCATTAATGTTGTCAAATTCTTTAAATTTCACAATTACATACTGTTTAAAGAACTTTACTGACTGCACTGTAACATTGACATTGCCACGCTTGCCCGCTATTATACATTCCTTTAATTTCTTAAATCTGTCAGGGTCATCTGTTGTAGGGAATACCTTAACTTCCCCTCTTATTCCGTGTGTCGATGTTATAACACCAACTCTTAATAAATCTTGCATATACACCTCTTAAATCGTAATTATTCATTTCATAGTTCTGCTGTTATGACAGGTAAAATATAATATCTGATACTTCTTCGCAAGCTTTTCAATCAGCCTGTGTGCATTATTAATAGAAAATGTATCCATATTTACAAATGGATCGTCCAATATTATAAACGGTTTTTTATCTTTATACATTGAATCAATAAATGCAAAACGCATACATATTCCAGCCAAATCCTTACAGCCTGAACTTAAGAACCTAATCTCCCTGTACTGCCCAGCTTCATTCTTTAAAAGATTATTATGTATATCAAAACTATACATATTGCTGTCTGTATTATCAGACACAATATCAAAATACTCTTTAAACTTAGCATTTACAGGTGCCTGATACTTCTTTGCATATGAAATCCTTGCTTTTTCAAGATAATCTTTAGCTTTTAACAGATTATTATAGTTGGCAAGGAGTGTTTCATAGTCTGCTTCAAGTCCATTTAACTGACTCTCATACGAACTCAGCTCATCAAGCTCATTTTCCTTGGAATTAAGCCTGCTGTTATATTCGTTAATAGTATTACTGCACAATTCCATACCAGACCTTATATTATTAAGCTGTGCATTAAGTTCAGTAATATCATAATCAGGCATATCATCTAGTTCACGAAGCATACTTAACTGCTGTTCATAATTAACATTATTCTGCCTGAAACGCTTAAATGCATTGTCAGCATCCATATAAGACTTTCTGTACTGTTCAATATAATTAATCCGTTGTCTTATACTGTTAAGCTTTGATATACATTCATTAATAGCATTATCAAAGCCCTGAATATCAGGTATTGCGGTATGTTCCATATAATCAGACATAAATGTATTAATACTTCCAATTATAGCTGTTACATTATACTCTTTCAACCTTTTATTATATTTAAGTTCTCTGTCCCTAAGCATTGAAAGTTCTTTCTTCTGCTGGCTTAACTGCATAAGTTCATAATATGTATCATCAATATTATGTTCTGGCACTATCGCTGATATCCATTCATCAATATCGTGCTGAAGCTTGTTATACTGTTTAGTAAGAGTATCCAGCTTTTCTTTTATAATATCATATTGTTCATTACGGATATTATAGGTACGCATATTATTCTTGTATCGGTCTTTGTTAACAAGACCATAAGCAATACCTCCCATTATACATACAATACCAAGTAAAAAAGTAATAACTGCCAGCGAAGGAATTATAATACCTGCAGCAATTAATATAATTCCAATAATAGCTGCCGCAATAGTAATAGCAGGCGAAGATTTCTCCGGCTTATCATATACAGCTTCATAATTAGCAGTAAGGTGTGCTCTTGTATCTTTAATATCCTGATATAGTGAAGACATTTTATTATATGCTTTCATATAATAATCAATCTCTTTGTCTGTAACATTAGAAAGTTTCTCTTCAAGGCTGTCAAGACGTTCTTTTTCTGACGAACTCAACTCAATGTGCTTTAACTGGATGGATATTTTATTAAGCTCATCTAAGTTGCTGAACTGTATACTTAACTTTTCAACAGACGGAAGTTTGCTATATTCTTCCTCATACTGCTTATAAGCTGTATAGCGTTCTGCAAGCTGCGAATTATATATATCATATTGTTCTTTAAAGGCTAAAAGATCTTTCCGTCTGGAAGCTTTATCAAGAATATCTGAAACAGACGTCTGCTCTTTATCAAGCCTGTTATATTCCTTCTTCTGTTCAGTGATTAATGAAATTGTCTGTTGTAGTGCCTGTTCAAGCTCATTCTTTCCCATAAGCTTTGCCTTAAGCCGTTCAATATCCTCTTTCATCTTGTAAAGCTGCCCGGTCTTTCTTTTGGGACTAAGCGAATTAATCTTATCATTCATATGTCCGATTACTTCATCATAATTATTAACATCTACATCATCTACGGCGTCACAGCCAAGAAGTGCCGCTATATCGCCTGTACTGCCGCTTTCACAATTATTCTGAAAAATGTAAGCTGTTTTTTCAAAAGAATCACTGTCAATTTCAAATATCTCTTTACCAATATCAGAAGTATAATCAAATGAATCTAATTTCGTTATAGTATCTACAAGCTTAAAGGTATCGTCCTTATCTTTAGCTTCAAAGGTACGGTATATTGTATACTGCTTATTATCAATCTCAAATGCAAGACTTCCACCATATAAGCCGCCCTGCCAAGGCTTAAACCGCCTTTTTTCATTAACATAATCATCTCTTTTACTGGTGTTATCAAAACCAAAAAACATAACCTTGATAAATGCCGCAAGCGTACTTTTACCCCAGCCATTTTCTTCTATAATCTGATTAATGCCATCTTCAAATACATAGTCAAAATTATTAAATTGTCCAAAATTATCAATATGTAAACTGATTAATTTCATATAAATTCCTCTCCTGATAACGCATCAATGCCTATCTTTATTATTGAAGCTTTCGTAATATCATCAAGTGTATCGTCACTTTCTACCAGTCTTACAAACTCCCCTTTTAATGACTTGTCATACTGGTATGAGCTGTAATCTACTTTTATTGAAGTATGGTCATATAATTTAAAATAATAATAGTCATTCTTAAAATTCTCAGTAATATATGTAAGGTTCTTCTCTGCGTTAATATCAATCTGTCCTGTAAGCACAACTTTGATAAGGCTTGCAGACGCATAATCTTTCTTATAAAGAACCTCTCTTACTTTTTCTGCCATCTCTACTGAATTCATACATTCAGATATATCAACATCTTCTTCATACAAATTCCTGTAGGAAACACTGATAAATTCATTACCTACAAGCTTGTTATCCTTAATATCAAGAAGTACAAAACCGTGTTCACCACATTCATCAAAGCCTCGTCCTTCAAGGCATCCTGGATAACAATATACTCCCCTTGAATCAAGCTGTTCCATCTTGTATGAATGGATATGTCCCAGTGCGAGATAATCAATCGCCTTATTCTTAAGTTCCTTTAATAAAATTACCTCAGTCTTATCCTTTGACGATGACATAGCTTCCTGTCCATGCAAGGTAACAATATTATAATTATTACTGTCAAGTACAAGTGAGTTATATATAACATTGGAATTATCTGCTGTTAATTCTACACCATTAATAGTAATTACTGAATTATCCTCTGGTGCTTCAATCGTATATGAAGTCCAGCTATCATTAAACATCTTAATATTATCCGGTATTGTATCACAATCTATAAAAAGACTTTCTGCATCGTGATTACCTCTTAGATAATAAAATGTTATATCTGGATTGTTATTAATTGCGGACAGAAAAACATTTCTTGCATTAGCTGATATATTCTTCTTGTCATATAAATCCCCTGCAATAATAACAGCCTTCACAGAGTTATCTTTAGCATAAGCAATCATTCTCTCAAATGTAGCAAGAAGCTCAGCTTTTCTCTGCTTAGCCTGTTCCCTGCTTAGATTGCTTGTCATATTAGAATCAAGGTGCAAGTCTGCACAATGTATTATCTTCATAATGCTTCCCCACTTTTATCTTACTTAATTAATCTATATAATAATGCTGCAGCAATAATCTTATTATCCTGCAATTAATTATTTTATAATTATTGGCATTATATAATCATCAATTACATATATAATACACTATGTCGAACATATTTTCTATTGGTAAATATATACAAAATAAGCCATTATGCTTATACATTAAGCATAATGGCTCATTAACAGTGCATTAATTGTCTATCTCTACAATAACCTTTTTGTCGGTATTCGATGCGGCTGCAGATACAACAGCTCTAATAGACTTTGCAATTCTTCCGGATTTACCGATTACCTTACCAATATCTGAGGAAGCAACCTTTAAATTTACGATAATTGCTTTATCTTTCTGTGTTTCTGTTACTACAACCTCATCCGGATTATCAACTAGTGCTTTAGCGATAACTTCCACTAACTGTTTCATAGCTAAATACCTCCACTAGTCTTATTTTTCGATACCTGCCATCTTGAAAAGCTTTCCAACTACTTCTGTAGGCTGAGCTCCGTTTGATAACCACTTCTTAGCAAGTTCAGCATCAATGTTAAGCTTGCATGGATCGTAATTAGGATCATAAGTACCGATTTCTTCAATAAATCTACCATTTCTTGGAGATCTTGAATCTGCTACGATAATTCTATAGAAAGGAGACTTCTTCTCACCTAATCTCTTTAATCTGATCTTTACTGCCATTATTGTTTCACCTCCTGTAATTAATTATATCTATGTTAAAAAGGCAACTTAAAACGTCCCTTTTTAGCACCTTTCATCATACCAGGCATCTGTTTCATCATCTTCTTCATCTGCTCAAACTGTTTAACAAGCCTGTTTACTTCGCTGATATCAACACCAGCTCCTCGTGCTATTCTGTTCTTTCTTGATGGATTAAGAATATCTGGATTCTTACGTTCCTTAGCAGTCATAGAATGTATGATTGCTTCTGTACGCTTAAGATTAGCTTCTGCCTCATCTTCATCTGGCATCTGGATATTCTTCATATTACCGCCAAGTCCCATACCTGGAAGCATACTCATAATAGAACCTATACCACCCATATTACGAATCTGTCCCATATATTCAAGGAAATCGTCAAAATCAAATTCAGCTTTTTTAATCTTAGCTTCCATCTCTTTGGCTTTATCTGCATCAATCTGTGCCTCAGCCTTCTCAATGAGTGTAAGAACATCACCCATTCCAAGAATTCTTGATGCCATACGATCAGGATAGAACTGTTCAAGGTCTGACAGTTTCTCTCCCATACCAACATAAAGAATAGGCTTACCTGTGACAGCCTTAATTGAAAGTGCTGCACCACCTCTTGTATCACCATCTAACTTAGTAAGGATAACTCCGTCAATTCCAACCTTTTCATTAAATGAAGATGCTACATTTACCGCATCCTGTCCAGTCATAGAATCAACAACAAGAATAGTCTGGTCAACATTAACCTCACTCTTTATATTAATAAGCTCATCCATCATATTCTCATCAATATGAAGTCGTCCGGCTGTATCAAGAATTACTATGTTGTAATTATTCTCCTTGGCGTGTGCTATCGAAGCCTTAGCAATATCTACAGGGTTATGTCCTGTTCCCATAGAAAATACTTCAACGCCCTGCTTATTACCATTGATAGTAAGCTGTTCTATAGCTGCTGGTCTGTATACATCACAAGCTACGAGCAAAGGCTTCTTGCCCTTGGCTTTGAACTTTCCTGCAAGCTTGGCTGTAGTAGTTGTCTTACCAGCACCCTGAAGACCCGCCATCATAATGACAGTAATTTCATTCCCCGGCTTAATAGCAATCTCTGTTGTCTCAGAGCCCATAAGGGAAATCATCTCTTCATTAACTATCTTAATAACCATCTGTCCCGGTGTAAGACTTGACATAACATCCTGACCAATCGCACGTTCTTCTACTGACTTAATAAAGTTCTTAACAACCTTAAAATTAACATCAGCTTCTAACAGTGCCATCTTAACCTCTTTAAGTGCTGCCTTTACGTCAGCTTCAGAAAGGCGTCCTTTGCCGCGAAGATTCTTAAATATGTTTTGAAGTTTATCTGAAAGACTGTCAAATGCCATTATGTATCCTCCTAAAATGTTTAATAATCTTCGATAATTTCGTTAGACAGGTCTTTGATCTCTAATATCAGCTTCATATCTGGTGAAGCAATATAAGAATCAACAAGCTCGTCTATCTTGGTTACTTTGGCTTTAGTATCCATAAATTTCTCAATAAGATGAAGCTTAGACTCATATCCTTCTAATGTATTGGATACCCTCTTGATAAGGTCGTGAACACCCTGTCTTGATATATTATATTCATCAGCAATCTCACTTAAAGATAAATCGTTAAATACGGCATCTTCATATACATTGCGCTGATGTTCATTAAGCAGTTCGCCATAAAAATCATATAATAATGTCTGTTCTACAATACGTTCCACAACACACCTTAACTTTCTGGTTCAAATGATTTATAAGCCTTGAGTATAATATCATAGCAAATAAAAAGTGTCAAGCTTTTTTACTTGACACTTTTTAATATTTTTTGATTTAATTTTTAAACCACAAAACACCTTGGTTATTCATGTTAAAACATATTTACTATTTATCTGGTTATTTACTATTTATCCGGATATTACATTCTGTTATTCATCTGTGGTGCACTGCCATTAGAGCTTCCATTATTCATATTAGGCATATTACCACCATTGTTAGATGAATTGCCGCCCATTGATGGCATATCACCAGAGCTGTTTCCATTCATATCAGGTGCTCCATTGCCTGACATATCTGGCATTGAGCCGTTAGAATTACCATTCATACCATTATCTGATGAACCGTTATTAGGCATACCTGAGCCGCCATTGCCAGGCATATTCATTCCACCAGCTTTGCCAAGACCGCTTGAAACATTGCTTGTGACATCAGATGTAACTTCAATTGATAATGTAGTACTTCCTGCTGTAATGTCATAAGTATTACCTGTTGTTATCTTATCTGAATATACAATTGCTGCGGCATAAGCCTTTGATGGTGTATATGATAATATTTCATTGCCATTCGAGTCGCTTAATGTATACTTGCTGCCTCCACTTACAGATGTAAATGCAGTAACTATACAGGCTCCATTACTTGCACCTTTTGGAATTTCAAGCATTCCGCTTGAGCCAAATGCCATAACTGTTCCACCATTAATTGTACAACTGTCATCATAGTCAATTGCTGTATCGCCGTCCGAGGTTGGACCAAGTACAACGATATATCCACCATTTATTATAATGGAGCCATTGGCATCAAGTCCGTCACCGCTTGCATTTATCAAAAGATTACCGCCATTAATTGTTATACTTCCGTCAGATGAATTAATGCCGTCATCACTTGAAACAACGCTTATATCTCCATCATTAATAACTATGTCATCAGCTTCAATGCCTTCATAGCACTGTGTTATATTTATTGTTCCACCATTGACAGTAAGCAAGTCATCTGCATGTACTCCGTCATCACCTGTAGCTGCATTTATAGTGCCACCATATATATATATTACTGAATTGCAATGTACAGAGTCATCATCAGAGTCTATTGTTATGTCTCCGTCATTGATTATAAGCATATTGCCAGCTTTAATACCTTTTCTGCTCTCAGATGTATCATCTGTGGTAGTTGTTGTCTTATTGTTATTAAAGCCAAAACCACCGCGGCCCATATCCATATTATCTATATGTGTCTGTGTTGTATCAGCCGCACCATTATTAGTCTTTATATTAATAGCACCATCATTAATAACAAGTATATTTTCAGCCTGTATGCCATCATTAGAAGCCTTAATAGTTATATTACCGCCTTCAATGATAACATTTCCTTTAGTTGTGTCTGTATCATAAGTTGACTTAATCCCGTCTGAACCTGCATTAATATTAATATCACCCGCTACAACTCCGCATAGATCTTTACCGATTATACCGTCCTCAGTACTTGTTATGTTTAATGTACCAGATACGATAATGCAGTCATCTGTACTCTTAATACCGTTGCGGTATCCAGCATTGACATTTAATGTACCATTTCCATTGATTATTAAATCCTCTTTAGAATATATAGCGGCTGAATAATCTTCTTCTGTAGATAAACGACTGCTGTCTGTAATTGTATTAGTTGTGTTATCGGCAAGTGTAAGTATAACTTTCTTGGCATCTAACACCTTAATTGGTGCTGTTGTTGTATTGCTTATAGAAGCATTATTAAGAATTAATCTTACAGTTCCCTTATCTGTCGCATTAACGATTATATTTCCTTCTGTTACATTTCCTGATATAACATATGTTCCTGCTTTAGTGATTGTAACTGTTGAACCTGATATTTCAACCGATGAACTATCAGAACTAATCTGGCTTCCAAGTGTAATATGTGAAGCTGATGAATCATCCCATGATGATACCTTATCTTCATCATCTAATTCGATTGATAAATCTGAATCCGCACTTGAGGCAAGTTCCTCGAGTGATACAATGCTCTGGCTCTCTGTTGTTGTATTGTTATTATGAGTATTAGAACAGCCTGTAAATACAGCCCCCATTAACATAGCTGCTATTGTTGCATATAATAATTTATTCTTTACCATATGAGTCATCTCCTTTGTTGTTTATGCGATTATCATAATGGCAAATAGTGGTTTAAATATGTAAATTGTGTGTAAAAAATGTGAAACCAGCCACAAAACTGATTTCACATCTATACTTGTATATTATATACATTTTATGTAAGCCTGTTAAAATAAAACTTTTATGTATCAGCGTAACATATCAGTGTCACTTTGATAAATTAGATATTAACCTTAACAAGACGTGGCCTTAAACCGTTCTTTTCAAGCTCAGATACAATCTGGTCTTTGTGTTCATGTCCGAAAGCTTCAATAGTTATTCTCAATTCAACTGTAGCCTTTCTGTTAATGCTTACAAACTGGTTATGATCAAGCTTGATTACATTACCATTAGCGTTGGCAATTATCTGTGCAACTCTTACAAGTTCACCCGGCTTATCTGGAAGAAGTACAGATACAGTAAATATTCTGCTTCTCTGAACAAGACCCTGCTGAACAACAGATGACATTGTTATTACGTCCATATTACCACCTGAAAGAATTGAAACAACCTTCTTATCTTTAACCTTAAGCTGTTTAAGTGCTGCAACTGTAAGAAGACCTGAGTTCTCTACTATCATTTTATGATTTTCAACCATATCAAGGAAAGATACAATTAAGTCTTCATCAGGAACTGTTATTATATCATCAAGATTCTTCTGAAGATATGGGAATACCTTTGTACCCGGGGTCTTAACTGCTGTACCATCAGCTATTGTGCTGACAGTTGGAAGTGTTGTAACCTTTCCATTCTTTAAAGAAGCCTGCAGACAATTAGCACCGGCTGGTTCAACACCGATTACTTTAATATTAGGATTAAGAAGCTTGGCAAGTGTAGATACACCTGTTGCAAGTCCGCCGCCGCCAACTGGAACGAGGATATAATCAACTGTTGGGAGTTCTTTAATAATCTCCATAGCAATTGAGCCCTGTCCTGTAGCAACATCAAGGTCATCAAATGGATGAACAAATGTAAGTCCCTTTTCTTCTGCTAACTTAAGAGCATATTCACAGGCTTCATCATATACATCTCCGTAAAGTACAACTTCAGCACCATAACCCTTAGTTCTGTTAACCTTTATAAGTGGTGTTGTTGTTGGCATAACAACAGTAGCCTTTACGCCATACTTCTTTGCCGCAAATGCAACACCCTGTGCGTGGTTACCAGCAGATGCTGTTATAAGACCTTTCTTTCTTGCCTCTTCTGACATTGTGCTTATCTTGTAATATGCACCTCTTACCTTGTAAGCACCTGTATACTGCATATTCTCAGGCTTAAGATATACTTTATTGCCTGTCTGGTTGCTGAAATATTCGCTGAATATAAGGTTAGTTGGTAATGTAGCTTCCTTTACTTTCTCAGCAGCTTCTTCAAATTTCTTTAAAGTTAATTCTTCCATTGTAAATCTACTCTCCTTATAGTTACTTTATATTATTAAATTTATTATCAGTAATAATATACATCATTAATCTAATTATCAATATAAAATATCATTAATCGAATTAAAATATTACATTAATCATCATCTTCTTCATTATCTGATGTATCAAATAATGCGTTGACAAATGTATCTGAGTCAAACTTCTGTAAGTCCTTAACCTGCTCACCTACACCAATGTACTTAACAGGTATTCCAAATTCTGCCTGAATAGCAACGGCGATACCACCCTTAGCTGTTCCGTCCATCTTAGTAAGAATAATTCCTGTTATATTAGTTACATCATTGAATTCGCGTAACTGTGAAAGTGCGTTCTGACCAGTTGTCGCATCAAGGACTATAAGATTTTCCCTATACGCATCAGCATACTCTCTTTCAATAACTCTGTCAATCTTGCGTAATTCTTCCATAAGATTTTTCTTATTCTGAAGCCTTCCGGCTGTATCACATAAAAGAACATCTGCGTGCCTTGCTTTTGCCGCTGCTATAGAATCATATATTACAGCCGCTGGGTCAGAGCCCTCATTCTGTGCAATTATATCTGCACCTACCCTGTTAGCCCATTCTGTAAGCTGTTCAATGGCAGCAGCCCTGAATGTATCAGCCGCAGCAAGGACAACCTTTTTGTTCTGCTCTTTTAAATGGCCTGCAAGCTTTCCTACAGAGGTAGTCTTTCCAACACCATTAACACCAATAAGCATAACAATTGACTTAGTATTCTCAAATTCATATGCATTGGGCCCAAGGTTCATCTTCTCTTTGATTGTATCAATCAATAACTGCTTGCAATCTTTAGGGTCTTTTATTTTATTCTCTTTAACCTTAGCCTTAAGGTCTTCAATAATCTCATCAGTTGCCCTGACACCAATATCTCCCATAATAAGAGTCTCTTCAAGTTCTTCGTAGAAATCATCATCAATTGAAGAAAAGCCATTAAATATATTATCAATGCCCGATACGATATTATCTCTGGTCTTTGTAAGACCTTCTTTAAGTTTACTAAAAAGTCCCATATTAACTCTTCCTTTCTTTAGGCTCATTCAGATCATTGGCAATAAGGTCTACAGAAACAAGAGTTGATACACCCTTCTCCTGCATAGTAATACCATATAATCTGTCTGCCGCAGCCATAGTTCCACGTCTGTGGGTAATTACAATAAACTGTGTATGCTTTGTAAGCTTATGAAGATAATTAGCATATCTTCCAACATTAGAATCATCAAGTGCAGCTTCAATTTCATCAAGAAGACAGAATGGTGATGGCTTTAAGTTCTGTATGGCAAATAATAACGCAATTGCTGTAAGAGCCTTTTCTCCACCTGATAACTGCATCATATTCTGGAGCTTCTTTCCTGGTGGCTGGGATACAATTATAATGCCAGCTTCAAGTATATCTTCATCTTCCACAAGTTCAATTGTACCACGTCCACCGCCGAATAATTCCTTGAATACCTTATCAAATTCCACTTTTATCTCTTCAAATTTGGCAGTAAACTGTGTTCTCATTCCATTATCAAGTTCTGTTATAACCTTCATAAGCGACTGTTCAGCCTCAATCATATCATCGTGCTGTGTCTTTAAGAAAGTATAACGCTCGCTTACTTCTTTATATTCTTCAATGGCATTAACATTTACATCGCCAAGTTTCTTAATAGAAGCTTTAAGTATATTAATCTGCTTTCTTAAATCATTAAGATTAGTTAATTCATCGCTCTTTAATTCCAGTGCATAGCTGTATGTAAGCTCATACTCATTCCACATATAATCAACAAGTGAATCATTAGATTCATCAAGCTTATCGTGCTGGTTATGAAGACGCATGCTTTCTTTTTCAAGAAGGATAATCTGCTCATTAAGGGTTTCTCTTTTCTTAAAGAACTCCTTATGGCTTGCAGTAACCTTTTCTTTGTCAGCCTTTAGCTTGGACAGCTTATCGTTGTTAGCTTCAAGCTCTTTAACTGTCTTTTCAATATTATCCTTAACATCAGTTATTTCCTGCTGTTTAGTCTTTATTAATTCTGCTGTCTGTTTTATCTTATCGTTAATACTCTCTTTTTCATTATCAAGACTATTAATCTCATCAGAAAGTCTTTGAATATTTTCATTAATAAATGCAGCTTTCTGTTCAACTGATGAATGTGATATCTTTAAATTCTCAAGCTTAAGTGATACTGCCGCCTCATTCGCTTTCTTTTCTTCAAGCAGCTTATTAAGGTTCTCAATCTCTTTTCTTGAAGCCTCATTCTCGCTGTCAAGCACATTAAGGCTTCCACTTACCTGCTGTTTATCACTGTTGACCTTTGATATCTCAGCATCTATTCCAGCCTGTTCATTTACTGCATTTGAATATCCATCAATTATCTCTTTTAACTTGTTATCAGCCTGCTTAAGAGTTACATCTAAAGTATTCTTCTTAATGTGTGTCTCTCTTTGCTGTTTATTTAACTGGTCAAGATTATCCCTGTTCTTACCGACTTCACTTCTAAGCTCTGATATAGAAGCTTTGGTTTCTGTTATTGTCTTGCTTATGCTTGAAACTTCTGTCTTAAGTTCTTCAATCTCTCTTCTTCGTCCAAGAAGGTTGCTTGAATTCTTAAAAGCACCACCTGTCATTGAACCGCCTGGATTAAGCTGCTCACCTTCAAGTGTTACAATTCTTAATGAATATTTATACTTTCTTGCAATTACCAGAGCATTTTCTATATTATCAACTACAAGAATACGTCCAAGCAGATACTTTGCAAGTCCTTCATATTCAAAAGACACCCTTACAAGATTGCTGGCAACTCCAACAACACCCTTCTCATTAATGCAGTTATCGTTCTCTAATGTATTTCTTGAATGAATAGCATTGAGTGGTAAAAATGTTGCACGGCCAAGCTTATTTACTTTAAGGTAATTAATAAGTTCCTTAGCAGTATTCTCTTTGTCTGTAACTATGTTCTGGATTGTTCCGCCAAGCGCTGTTTCAATAGCAGTTTCATATTGCTTCTCTACTTTAATAATATCAGCGATAACACCAAGAATACCAGGGGTACTGTCCTTTAACTCCATTATCTTACGGATACTGTTGCCATATCCGTCATATCGTTCAGTTATATTAACTAAAGATTCAAGTCTTGACTTGCTTCTATGGTAATTCTGTGTAAGCTTGTCAAGTTCCTGTGTCTTCTCCGTTATTACCCCCTTAATAGATGTTACATTGGCATTGGCTTCTGCAATAGAATCATTGATACTGCTTATATTAACATCACATTCTTTTAACTGTGAAGTAATAGAAGCTATTACCTGTCTTTGTGCTGTTTCATCACTTTTTCCAGTTATTATCCTGCTGTTTAACTGCGATTTACGGATTTCAAGCTGTTCAAGCATTGTAATGAACTTCTGGTTCTCTGCTTTGATAGATGACTGTTCTGTCAGATTATCATATATAAGTGTCTGACGGTTCTCTATCTGTCCTGATATTCCGTCTATCTCAGCCTTTACAGCCTCAGCTTCCTCATTAATGGCATTAAGCTTTGTGTTATATTCATTAATCTCTGTATTAATCGCCTCTGCCTGCTTCTTTAATTCATTAATCGAAGCTGTCTTGGCAGTCTTATCCTTCTCAATGTCATTAATTCTCTCAGAATGAAGCTGCTTGTTGGCGTTAAATGTCTTAACCTGTTCCTCAAACAGATTAATCTCACCCTTGAACTTCTGGTTATCAAGCTCTAATGCAGAAGATACCTGATTAGTCTGCTCGATTGTAAGATTAAGCTCATTAAGCTGGTTCTCAGCCTCTTCATATTCTGCCTTAGTAGCATCATATTCATTTCTTGAGCCAGCCAGATCATTATCAGCAATCTCTATTTTATTATCAAGCTCAGCAATTTCTTTTCTTATACGGTCAGTTTCTAATAAAAATGCGTTGACATCATATTTTTTCAAATCTGACTTTAAATTAAGATATTCCTTTGCTTTCTCAGACTGTACCTGTAATGGGCCAACCTGCTTTTCAAGTTCTGATAAAATATCATTAACACGGACAAGATTATTTCTTTCATTATCAAGCTTCTTGATAGCCGCAGCTTTACGGCGTTTAAACTTAACAATACCTGCCGCCTCATCAAAAAGCTCCCTGCGTTCCTCAGGTTTACCACTAAGGATTTTATCAATCTGTCCCTGTCCGATAATTGAATAACCTTCTTTACCGATACCTGTATCATAGAACATCTCTGTTACATCTTTTAATCGGCAGGTATGTCCATTAATCTTGTATTCACTTTCCCCTGAACGGTATACTCTTCTTGATACCGTAACTTCATCATATTCAACAGGAAGTGCGTGGTCACTATTATCAAGTGTTATTGCAACATACGCAAAACCAACAGGTTTACGGTTCTGTGTTCCTGCAAATATGACATCTTCCATTTTCGCCCCACGAAGCTGCTTCGCACTTTGTTCACCAAGAACCCATCTTACAGCATCGGCGACATTACTTTTCCCAGAGCCATTAGGACCTACAATGCCTGTAATTCCGTTATGAAAGTCAAATACTATCTTATTGGCAAATGACTTAAAGCCCTGAACCTCTATACTCTTTAAATACATATATACAATTCCTTTGCTATTTTCTTATAGGAAATTCATATCCCTGCTTCTTTAATTCCACAAGTGCCTCATATGCCGCGTGCTGTTCAGCGTGCTTCTTGGTATGACCCTTGGCTGTAACGTGGAACATTCCATCGACCTTCGCACTTGCAATAAAGTCTTTATCGTGCTCTGGTCCTGATTCTCCTATAATCTCGTATACAACTTCCTTATGTGCCGCCTGTACGACTTCCTGTAAAATAGTTTTGCTATCATAAAAGAGTTGCTTGCTTTCCAAATCATTAAGAATAAATGATTTAACGAATTCTTTTGCATTAGCAAAACCACCATCCAGATATATTGCTCCTATTACCGCTTCACAGGCATCTGATACTATAGAATCTCTCTTTCTTCCGCCTGTTAATTCCTCACCTTTACCTAACATTATGAAATTATCAATTCCAATAGCTCTTGCACATATAGCAAGTGTAGGTTCACATACAATACTTGCACGAAGTCTTGTCATCTGGCCCTCATTCATATTGCTGTAATTCTTATAAATGTAATCGCTTGATGTAAGTTCCAGAACTGCATCACCAAGGAACTCAAGTCTTTCATTATCCTTATACTTCTTAATCGTCTTCTCATTAGCATAAGAGCTGTGAGTAAGTGCATTTTTTAAAAGATTAATATCTTTAAACTGATAATTAATTTTATCCATTAACTCAGATAAATTCTTATTATACATTCAATCTCCAATCTGGTGTCAATCTTATAATTATGTCCAATTTATTCAAAAAAGAAAATACAGTCAGATAAAATCCTGCCAGATTACTTTATATGTAACAGGGAATTCTATCAAAATTTCCTGTTACATAAAAAAGCATTAATTTATCCGTGTAATATGCACACTTATAAATTAATGCTCTATTGACACATATTATAGACCCCTGCTATATCAACACCAATATTCTTTATATTAATTATTTAGCAAGTGCATTCTGAATCTGAGTTGCTGCATCTCCTACAGTAACAATATTCTCAATTGCATCGTCTGGAATCTGAATACCGAACTGGTCTTCAATCTCTGTTATAATCTGGAATACATCTAAAGAATCTGCCTTAAGGTCATCAACAAATGCTGATTCTTTAGTAATCTTATCCTCGCTTATATTAAGTACATCTGCAATAATTCTCTGTAACTTCTGAAATTCCATATAAATCCTCCATTCTGACCTGATATCTTAATTATATGAATATCAATATATATCAGGCGTTATACACAATTCTAAATCTGATATTCTTATTATAAATATAATATCTATTCTTGTATTACTATTATAAATATAACATCCGTTCTTGTACTACCATAAATATTATATCTATTCTTCTGTTAATTCCGGCATATGCGAAAGTGACTCAACAATCTGCTCATTAATATTGCTTTTTGAAAATGTCACGCATTGAAGAATTGAATTCTTTACCTCTTTAGCTTTGGCACTTCCGTGTGTCTTAACAACAAGACCATTAAGACCTATAAGTGGTGCTCCACCATACTCTGATGCATCCATAGTCTTAAGTGTACTCTTAATTGAGTCCTTAACAAGCATTGCTCCAATCTTTGACTTAAGATTAGAATAAAATGCACCCTTAATCTTAGATATAATTGTACCAGCAAGACCCTCGTAAAGCTTTAATATAACATTACCAACAAATGCATCACACACGATAACATCTGCACCGCTTCTTGGTATCTCTCTTGCTTCAATGCTTCCTATAAAGTTAATATCATCACACGCTTTAAGAAGTGGAAATGTCTCCTTAACAAGCTGGTTGCCTTTCTCCTCTTCAAGGCCAACATTAACTATCGCTACTCTTGGCTTCTTAATCCCAAGACAGTTCTCCATATATATAGAACCCATCTTAGCCCACTGCACAAGAAAAGCTGGTCTGGCATCAACATTAGCCCCACTGTCAACTATCAGCACACAGCCTTTATCAGTAGGAACAATCGCACCTATTGGTGGTCTTTCAACGCCTGGAAGACGTCCAACAATAACCTGTCCACCAACTAATATAGCACCAGAACTTCCTGCTGATACGAAAGCATCAGCTTCTTTATTCTTAACCATATTAAGAGCCTTAACCAAAGATGAATCTTTCTTATGTCTTATAGCCATAACAGGTGGCTCACCTGTTTCTATAACCTCTGTAGCATTAACAACTTCTATCTGCTCTTTGCTATAAGTATATTGGGAAAGTTCGTTATTAACAACATCTTCTTTTCCAACAAGATATACAAAACATTCTTTGCTTGTATTTACGGCATCTACCGCACCTTTAACAATCTCGCCAGGGGCATTATCTCCGCCCATAGCATCAAGTGCAACTTTTATCATAAATATACCATTCCTTATATAAATTATGCCTTTTAAATATACTACTAAAATGCTATTTATGCAAGCAAAGCTTAAAAGAAAGCATATGCTAAGAATGTATTTTACCTATATTCTTAATAAGGATCCAAAAAGAATATATCTATGAACAGGAACACCTTTGGTCTTAGCTGTATCCGTCCCACCATCCAGGCAGATTAGAAACTTTCATTTATTAGAAACGTACACCGAAAGGCATAAAAAATGAGCCTGCCCTCTAAAGGACAGACTCATTAAATAAGTTACTCTATAGAAATTAATCTACAGTAACGATTTCTTTCTTGTTGTATGAGCCACAAGACTTACATACTCTATGAGGCATCATTAATGCACCACACTTGCTGCACTTTACGAGATTAGGAGCGCTCATCTTCCAATTAGCTCTTCTCTTATCTCTTCTAGCCTTTGAAGATTTATTCTTAGGACAAATTGACATTCGGTTACACCTCCTTAAAATTCTTTAAAATATCTTTGAAAACAGACATTCTTGGATCCAGGATATCCCTGTCACAACCGCACTCTCCTTTGTTCAGATTCGCACCGCAAATCAGACAAATTCCTTTGCAGTCCTCCTTACATAAGGTCTTTCCCGGCATGGATATCAGTATTTCGCCGAAAACTAACTTGTCCACGTCGAGGTCGTATCCATCAATATAGTCTTTTTCTTCTTTTGCTTCTTCCTCGGATGCGTTATCATTAAAGTCAACAATCTCATCAACCGTATAGTCAACGCGTGTATCAACTGGCTCTAAGCATCTGTCACAAGGAATACTAAGGGTAACATAAGAATCAGCCTTAATAGAAAGCTTATTCTTACCTAGCTTCTTAATGATAACATCAACCGCAGGCTTATCAATTATATCATAATCAGAAGAACCTGTATTAAATGTATTCATCTCAATATCTGCTTTATAACTCTTCTCATCCTGTGAACCGGATAAAAGCTCTCTTAAATCAATTAGCATAATTGTCTCCAATTCATACTATATATAGTAAATAAGCATAACGCTTACCACACTTGGTCTATTATACGCACCTGATATTGGTTTGTCAATAACTAATTTAATATATTTAATCGCAATATATTAAACCGCACAATATATTCAATCGTAATATATTTAATCAATTAACATATGTCGTTAATTACTTTACAAGTGCTAATGTTTCTCTTGCAATAGCAAGTTCTTCATTTGTAGGAATTACGCAAAGCTTAACCTTTGATTCTGGTGTAGAGATGATGCCTTCAACACCGCAAGCCTTCTCAGAAGCTGCTTCATCAAGTTCAACTCCGAGGAATCCAAGATATTTACATACCATTGGTCTTAACCAAGCTGCATTTTCACCAACACCAGCTGTAAATGTGATAGCATCAACACCATTCATAGCTGCTGTATAAGAACCGATGTACTTAGCTACTCTGTAAGCATAAGCTTCAAGTGTAACCTTAGCTACTTCATTGCCTTCGTTAGCTGCTGCGTTAAGATCTCTGAAGTCAGAAGAAATACCACCTGACATACCAAGTACACCTGACTTCTTGTTAAGAATATTAAGCATTTCGCTTACTGTAAGATTCTCATGGTTGCAAAGGTATTCGATAATAGCTGGATCAAGATCACCTGAACGAGTACCCATAATAAGACCTTCAAGTGGAGTAAGACCCATAGATGTATCTACACATTTGCCACCGATAGAAGCTGAGATTGAAGCACCATTACCAAGGTGGCATACGATAACCTTAGCTGTCTTAGGGTCAAGGTCAGCAAACTTGATTGTTTCCTTTGATACAAAGCTGTGGCTTGTTCCGTGGAAACCGTATCTTCTTACGCCATACTTTTCATAGTATTCACGAGGAATAGCGTAAAGATAAGCCTTTGGCTCCATTGTTCCGCCAAATGCTGTATCCCATACAGCTACATTTGGCTTACCAGGCATAGCAGCTTCAACAGCTTCAATACCTATAAGGTTAGCTGGGTTATGAAGAGGTCCTAAATCGAAGCACTCTCTTACTACCTTCTTAACATCTTCTGTTACAAGACAAGACTCGATATACTTCTCACCTGCATGAAGTACTCTGTGACCTACAGCAGCAATTTCGTCTGTAGACTTGATCACACCGTGTTCTGCATCCATAAGAGCATCAAGTACAAGCTTAACAGCAATGTTGTGATCCTTCATAGGTGTTTCAACAACATACTTATCCTTTCCTGTTGGCTTATGTGTAAGGATAGAACCATCAATACCGATTCTTTCTACAAGACCCTTTGCGATAACGCTCTCATCTTCCATATTGATTAACTGATACTTAAGTGATGAGCTTCCGCAGTTTAATACTAAAATATTCATTCTTATTAATCTCCTATAAAATTAAATATAAGTTATATAATCATTTAATATAATATAAATCATTTAACAATACTTTCTTTATCGGTTCACCGATAGCACTATATTCAAAATAAAAATATCATATTAAATAATCAGTCTATGTTAGTTATACAAACAATATGAGGGGCAAATAATTCGTCCCTCATATTATTATAAATGATGTACCTGACTGCCGCGTGGCAATCATATCATCAAAATGTATGTACACAATTATTTAGCAGCATCCTGAGCCTGAACTGCTGTCATAGCTACAACACCAACGATATCTTCTGCGAAGCATCCTCTTGAAAGATCGTTAACTGGCATTGAAAGGCCCTGAAGAACTGGACCATAAGCGCCAGCCTTAGCAAGTCTCTGAACTAACTTGTAACCAATGTTACCAGCTTCAAGTGAAGGGAATACTAATGTATTAGCCTTACCAGCAACCTTGCTGTTAGGAGCCTTAAGTGCTGCAACTTCTGGAACTAAAGCAGCATCTAACTGAAGTTCACCATCAACAGCAATGTCTGGGTACTTTTCGTTAGCAATCTTAACTGCATCAGCTACCATAGTTACTCTTTCGTGCTTAGCACTTCCGTATGAAGAGAATGAAAGCATAGCAACCTTAGGTTCTGCACCAACAAAGCTCTTGAATGAATCTGCAGATAATGCTGCAACTTCTGCAAGCTTCTCTGAATCAAGATCTGGGTTAACAGCACAGTCAGCGAATACGAATAATCCATTCTCGCCTAATTCACAGTTAGGAACCTCCATAAGGAAGAAACCTGATACACTGCTGATACCTGGCTTAGTCTTTAATAACTGAAGAGCTGGACGGATTGTGTTACCTGTTGAATGGCAGGCACCTGAAACTGCACCATCAGCATCACCGCACTTACACATAAGGCATGCATAGTACATATAATCCTTCTCCATCTGTTCCTTAGCCATCTCAGGTGTAACACCCTTCTTAGCTCTTAATTCAACGAACTTGTCGATATATTTCTGCTTATTAGGATCATTGAATGGATCTACGATTGTAGCACCTGTAATATCATATCCCTTGCTGTTCTCAGCGATTTCTTCTGGTGTACCGATGATTATAAGATTAGCGATACCTTCCTTTAAAATCTTCTCAGCAGCTGCGAATGTTCTCTTATCCATAGATTCTGGTAAAACGATAGTCTTCTTATCTGCTTTTGCTCTAGCGTAAATTGTGTCAATAAATGCCATGATTACTGACTCCTCCTTAAAATATGAATTTCGGCACATTATGTTTACCATTATGTTACCGCTACTTTTGCCCTCATTATATACCTTTTTTTTGCGTAAGACAAGGTGAGGATTGTTCTAAATGTTAAGCAATTTTACTGAATTATGTCTATAATCCAATGTTATTTAAGCTGCTGCATTATCATTTATGGTATCTATAACCTTTTTAATTCCAAACCACACAGTTAAATCTGTGAATATTTATAACGCTACACTCATCACTTCTCTATATGGATTGACCGTAGACAATCCTATTTTAGTAATCCGACCATCTATAGGCATAAATAAATCCTGTAATACACCAAATGCCTGTCTCATCTGCTCCTTATCAAGACATTTGCCAAGTGTAATATGCGGCATCCACGAATATGGCTGATAAAATTTGCTTATATTAGTTTCTGGAATTGTTGCAAATTCATTATATATTGATATTGAAAGATTCATCATATACTCGTTAAGTACAGGTGCGGCATATATCACGCGTGGAAAAAGCTGTCCGACCGATACTATATTTATCGTATTATTTATATTTACAACGCCTTTTTCATCTAAAGGCTGTAACTTTTCCCTGCATACCTTTTCAAATGCTGGAATTAACACATCAACATTCCTTGCCTCAATTGCGCTGATTGTAAGATGAGGCATAACATTATTCCTTATCATAAAATCATTGCCTGTTTTATCGGAAATTCTTTGTTGCAGATGTTTCAATATTTTATTAGTATTTTCATCAAAATACGCTGATATTAAATACATACCTAACACTCCCTGAATATATAACCTGTGTCAACAGCATACTATTTTCCAACAGTTGAATTGTATATGTTTCCTCTTATTTAACTCACACTTTTTATCATACCCTGACAGGTCCCCTCACAAAATCCCCCAGTTCTTTAACTCCATATTTTCCAGCAACAATCATATTATAAATATTAGCCGCGTGTATATCATCAAGCAGCATTTCCTTATAGTCAGCGGTCTTTGTTATAAGTGGGACTTCCACAGTTTTTCTTATATATGAAAGATACTCCTGCCCCTTTTTATCAAATCCAAGCACTCTTATATATGGTGCATTGGAATATTTTTCCATGTGTTTTTTATCAAGCCCTAGCGTTATCCTTACAAGTGCTCTTTTTATTCTGGAAAGCGGCACTTCTTTTGTCTTTATATGTTCGCACAGGCTTCCAAATGAAAACGCCCCATTATCTTTACTTTCTGACATCTGTTGTACTGTTCTTGTTATCATATCCATAGCGGACTTATATAATCTGCCAGCAATCTCCTTGTTTACATCTGGATACTGCATAACATTTTCTATAAATACATTTTTATCATAACTATTCGCAAAAAGTATATCTAAAAGTCTGGTAAATAACGCTTCTGTTATGTCATCAGGATATATATAATTCGTATTTGAGGATAATATTAACCCCGCTTTTACAGGTATATATTCCGATATATTAATAATATTAATATTATTATTTTTTTCATTATTTATATCATTATCATCTTTCGTTATAGTATCTATAGTGTCACCAGCTACGCAATCACTATCTATACATTTTTTCATTCCATTTTTAAGATTTTCTCTCAATGCCGTCGCACTTGCATACTCACTCCTTATATCTGTATCATTATAACTATCTCCCTGTCTCTTTATGGTATAAGGCTTAATAGCATAATTATTTTTTATGATAGCTTTCAGATATTCAACCGCAAGTATGTTATTAGAACTTGTAAGTATTGCAGCAGTATCTTTATCCGTCAGCTTCTCCACAACCTTCTGTCTTGCTGCGGCATAGGATATTCCATTGGCAGTGCATTTTGATATTTCCTTATATAGTGCATCTTCATTATCACACAAAATATGTGCCAGTTTAGAAAGCCTTTCTATATCCCCGCTCTCACTTCCGAAAGCAATACTGTCAGCTTTTATATAATCAAGAACCTTTAAAGCACCAGCGGCAAAGCTCTCAGCACTAGACACAGCATAATTAACAGGAAGTTCAACGACAAGATTAACTCCACTGTTAAGTGCCATAGAAGCACGCGTATATTTATCAAGAACAGCCGGTTCTCCACGCTGTACAAAATCCCCGCTCATAACTGCAACACTTATATCTGCCCCTGTAAGCTCCATTGCTTTATTAAGATGATATAAATGTCCATTATGAAATGGGTTGTATTCTGTTACAAGTCCTACTGCTTTCATATATAAATCCCCTTGTATTTTAATTCTATGAATAAATTCTATAAATATTATGTGCTCTGCGTTGCTTTTCCACGCATCAGAAGTTTCGAAGAAACTTCTAAGTGACTACGAAGTAGTCATATTATATCTTAATTTTTGCGTTGTTCTTCAACGCATCCGAAGTTTCGAAGAAACTTCTAAGTGACTACGAAGTAGTCATATTATATCATAACATAAATTATAATTAATATTAAACACAGCGAATATATCCAACACATAAAAATGCCCCTGAAGCTTTTGCTCCGGGGGGATTTTTACTATGTAAGTTATTTCAATATATATGTCACTTCGTTATATATATTAACCACCATATAACTTATGTTGTCACATAACCTACATCAATATATTAACTCTAAAATGTGTAATTAATTCTTAAAACTATGTATAGGCGCAGGTATTCTTCCTGGTCTGTTTACAAATGCTGAGCAGTCAAATGTATTAACCGGCATAATAGGAGCATAGCCTAAAAGTCCGCCGAATTCTACAGTTTCGCCAACACCTTTTCCAACAACAGGTATTACTCTTACGGCTGTTGTCTTCTGGTTTACCATACCGATAGCTGCTTCATCTGCAATGATACCAGATATTGTAGATGCCTTTGTATCTCCTGGTATAGCAATCATATCAAGACCTACAGAACATACACATGTCATAGCTTCAAGCTTTTCAATAGTAAGTGAACCCGCATTAACTGCATCAATCATTCCCTGATCTTCACTTACCGGAATAAATGCACCACTAAGTCCGCCTACATATGATGAAGCCATTACGCCGCCTTTCTTAACCTGATCGTTAAGAAGTGCAAGTGCTGCTGTTGTTCCCGGAGCACCGGCTCTCTCAAGTCCGATTTCTTCAAGAATTTCTGCAACAGAATCACCAATTGCCGGTGTTGGGGCAAGTGAAAGATCAATTATACCAAATGGTATGCCAAGTCGTCTAGAAGCTTCCTGAGCAACAAGCTGTCCTACTCTTGTTATCTTAAATGCTGTCTTCTTGATAGTTTCGCAGAGTACTTCAAAGCTTTCTCCTCTTACACTTTCAAGCGCATACTTAACAACACCCGGACCACTGACACCTACATTGATAATAGCATCATCTTCTGTAACTCCGTGAAAAGCTCCTGCCATAAATGGATTATCATCTGGAGCATTACATAATACAACAAGCTTTGCACAGCCAAGAGAGTCTGCATCTTTCGTTAATGCGGCAGTCTCTTTAACTATTTCGCCCATAAGTCTTACAGCATCCATATTAATACCCGTCTTTGTAGAGCCAACATTTACTGAGCTGCATATAAGTTCTGTAGATGCAAGTGCTTTAGGAATTGAACGGATAAGCAGTTCGTCGCTCTTTGTCATACCCTTTGATACAACAGCAGAATAACCACCTATGAAATTAACTCCGACTTCATGGGCAGCCTTATCAAGTGTCTTTGCAATAGTTACATAATCGTCAGGTGTTTTACAGCATGAGGCACCAACTAATGAAATAGGTGTTATAGAAATTCTTTTATTAACTATTGGAATACCTATTTCCCTTGAAATATCCTCTCCTGTCTTTACAAGGTCTTTAGCAAGAGTTGTGATTTTTTTATATATTTTTTCATTTACTTCATCAAGATTCTCGCTTGCACAGTCAAGAAGATTGATACCAAGTGTAATTGTTCTTACATCAAGATTTTCCTTCTCAACCATTTTGTTGGTTTCAGTAACTTCATATATGTTAATCATTTTTCTCCTCATTTCCGCATCGCCAATGGCGTATACTTAATAATAGTTAATTAAATTCTGTGCATCATATCAAAGATTTCTTCTCTCTGACATTTAATTACAACACCAATTTCCTTGCCAAGATTCTCAAGTGCTGTTACAACTTCATCAAAGCCTGTATTGGAATTTGATAAATCAACTATCATCATCATATTAAAATAACCTGATACGATAGTCTGTGAAATATCAAGAATATTAATTTCTGTCTTAGCAAGATATGTACACACCTTTGCTATGATACCAACAGTATCCTTTCCTACAACTGTAATTACACATTTTTTCATAATAGTCCTCCATTCTTTGCATTTGTGCATATGTATTTATGTAAATATGCTCTCGCATATTTATACCACTGTAGTGCTATATTTCAAGAAGTGTTGATGGCTCACTTCTCTTTGCTACCTCTATATGAAAATCTTTAGACTTGTATTCATTATCACTTAAGTCTATCTCTAACTTAACTGTTTCATATGCAAGCTTATCATAATTATTCTCTTTGCTTAAATGTCCAAGGTATATCCCTTTAATGTTATCATTAAGAAGAGAATTGATAAGCCTTGCTGATGAATCATTCGACAAATGTCCTTTATTGCCAAGTATGCGCTGTTTAAGATAATAAGGATAACTTCCTATCTGAAGCATATTAATATCGTGGTTGGCTTCAACAAGCATCATATCCGAATTTTCAAGATTATCAATAATATAGTCATCATAATATCCAAGATCTGTTATGACCGAAGCTTTGTTATTATCACAATATACACTGTAGGCAACTGGTTCATTGGCATCGTGCGATACCCTGAAACTATGTATTGTCATATCTTTAAGATGAATATCTGTATCAGCTTCAATTATATGGTAATAATCTGAGTCTATATTTCCAAGGCTCGTAGCTGCCTTAATTCCATTAATTGTTCCGTCTGTTGAATATATTGGTATTCCATCTTTTCTTGACATTACGCCAAGTCCTTTTATATGGTCAATATGTTCGTGTGTAACAAATACTGCATCTATATCCTTTAATGATACATCTATGCTGTTAAGCCCTTCTTCTATCTTCTTACGGCTTATTCCAGCATCTATTAATATATGTGTATCATCTGAACCAATATATATACAGTTGCCACTACTGCCGCTTGCAATCGGCATCATTCTCATAAGTCAATCCTCATTTCTATTATTATGAATTATAAATTCTTCACATTACTTAAAGCTTGTTATTCCCAGAATATCTTTATATCATCACCATCATTTAGCGGTGCTGTATATTCACTTCTGATACCATTATGTAATATTACAATATTTCCCTTGGGTTTGGAAAGGTCAAAGTCATAAAACTGGAATAAATCAACAAGCACATAATCACTCTTTCCCTTTAATACAACAGGTGTCCCATTAACGATTATTGACACATCCCTGATTGGCCTTTGAATATCTGGTGCTGTATTAAATGAAGCTCCATCGGCTGATTCTTGTGTATCACCAGCATTATTATTACCTTTAGTCGCATCAGACATATCAGACGAATTATTATCATCACTATCATTCTGGACTGCCGGTCCATTTCCAGCTTCATTATTCTGCTCAGTATTGTTATCTGAATAATAACCTCCGTCAGCATCTTCATTTTCTGTATCATCTTCTAAATCAGCATAGCTTGTCTGCTTAGGCACATTGCTGAATGAAACCATAAAATTCTCATAAACCTTAGTATGTTTATTAGCTGGCATATTATTAACTAATACATCATAATCTTTATAGTCCAGGTCAAGGAATGTAAATAACTGTTCTACTGTATAGAAGTTCTCTATTCTTATTGAGTCTTCATTTCTGATATCATAGAATTCTGACTTTAATTCACCATTAACATATGCAAATCTTGGGCAGACGATATTCTTTCCATTGACAACAAATGTTATATCTGAACCAAATTCTTCTATCTGTCCTAAAGTAATTGAAGCCGGCTCACCAATCGTTGACTCCTCAACAAATATGACATCATTCTGCTCAATTGCTGTATTAAGGCTGGCAGGCTTATTATTAAGTGTAATAACTGCACCTTCCCCGGCAAGACCTCTTACAAGCCTTACTTTGCCATTAACCATAAATTCAATCTGAGCGCCCCGTCTTGGGAAAAGCTTCTCATTAGGATAACCTATCTGCATAATCGCATCAAATACTGTGAGCTTATTATTATCATATAACTTAATACGCTCATTATTGACATTAACAAATATAAACTTATTCTTCTGTGTATAATAATTCGTACATATACCTACTGGTGTTACATATAAAGAATCTTTCTCAAAGCCTTCAACATTAAAATCCACTGTTGTAAGGACTTCCTTTCCTCTTATTGCAACTCTTTCAGGTGCTATGCCAAGATTCTTAGCAAGTACCTTGGTGTAACTTGGCATTTTACCGCCACCACCTACAACGAATACAGCATTTACCGGCTTACCGCCATTAAGCTCGATAATCTTATCTGATGTCGACTTTGCCATATTATCAATTGATTCTTCTGCTATTGCCTGTATCTCGCTTGAAGCAACCCTCTGTTCAAGTCCCATAATATCATTGAACACAACCTCTTTATTGTCCGGATTGCTTGCGGATATCTTAATAGTCTCCGCTGTGTTGAAGTCAACAAGATAATTCTTTGCAATCTTTTCTGTTATCTCATCACCTGCTAATGGAATCATACCATAAGCCACAATGCTTCCATCTTTAGTAATACATATATCCGATGTACCCGCTCCGACATCGACAAGACATATGTTAAGAAGTCTGTACTGTTCTGGAATCGCAATATTCATTGAAGCTATTGGCTCTAATGTAAGTGAAGCAACATTAAGTCCAGCATACTCTACTGCCTCGTAAAGTCCATCTACAACTTCTTCCGGAAGAAATGTAGCAATAAGCTCAACAAATATTTTTCTAGCCTTATGCCCCTCAAGGTTACCTATATCATAACCATTAAGCTGATATCTTATAGGTGTATTGCCTACACAGTAAAATCTGTCTTTCTGTGTGGCATCATTGATTGAATGATGTGCATTCTCTACCGCAAGAAGATTAAGCGAATATATATCCTCCGCTGTAACTCTTGTCTCTTCTTCAAATTCATACTCGGCAGTCGCATTAACTGTTCTTAAAACCCTGCCCGCAGCAGCTATACATACATCTTTAAGTTCCATATTAAGCTGCCTTTCAAGTGCAAGCTTAACCTGACGTATTGTATCACCTACTTTATATATATCGTGTATCTGCCCATCAAGCATAGCACGCGTTGTATGGAGCTGCTGTGCCATTGCTGCTATTTTAAATCTGCCATATTCAAGATAACCTACAACGCCAACAACGCTCCTTGTTCCTATATCAAGACCAAACACATAACTATTGTTGGAATTCCTTTCTTTATCCATATCATATCCTCATTTCTGCCCACATTTTAACACAAGAGCCACTTTAGCTCAATAAAATGTTTTGTATCTGTCTGAAAGTATATTCTAAATCCTTATTATTATCAATACAATAGCTGCATTTATCTTTAATATTCTCTAATGCCTGCTGGCTCTTTAATATATTATCAATCTTCTCATCACTATAGCCACGGCTTTCTTTTAAGCGCCGTCTTCTTATATCCTCTGATGTGTCTATATACCATACCTCATCGCAGAATACATCATAATGTTCTGTAAGCAGCAGTGCTGACTCAACAAATGTATAATCTAATCTTCCAGCTATTTTATTATTCGTTATGCGTGTGATAACCTCCTGCTTTACTGCCGGGTGTACTATACTATTTACTGCCATACGTTTATTGGCATTAGAAAATATTATATCTGCCAGCTTCTTTTTATCAATCTCTCCTGTTTCATCGACAATATCTTCGCCAATCAATGCTATCATCATTTCATATGTCTTAGAACCTTTTGTATACAATCCTTTGGCTACATCATCCGTCATAATAATATCACAGTTGTAATTATCAGCTAAATATTCAAGAACTGCTGATTTACCAGCACCAACTCCACCTGTTATTCCAATTGTCTTCATAAGTAGTCCTCATTTATAGTTATAATATACTTTTCTATGCCTATAGCATTAATGTGCCTCAAGCCAGTTTTTACCCTGCTTTATATCTATTTCAAGTGGCACTTTAAGACTTACTGCCTCTTTCATACCCTCTGTTAATATCTGTCGTACTTCATCAATTTCATCTATAGCTGTTTCAACTAAAAGTTCATCGTGAACCTGTAATATAAGGTGTGATTTAAGACCTTTTTCCTTTAAAGCCCTGCTGACCCTAATCATAGCAAGCTTAATAATATCAGCCGCTGTTCCCTGTATTGGTGCATTCATAGCAACTCGTTCCCCAAATGAACGCTGCATAAAGTTACCAGATGAAAGTTCAGGTATCTCTCTTCTTCTGTTAAACATTGTAAGAGAATATCCTTTTTCTTTGGCAGAGCTTACAAGTCCGTCAATAAATTCTTTAATTGATGGATATGTCGCAAAATATTTGTCAATATAAGCCTTAGCTTCTTTTGGTGTAATACTTAAATCCTGACTAAGACCAAACGAACTCATTCCGTATATTATTCCAAAATTAACTGCCTTGGCATTGCTTCTCTGTAATGGTGTAACCTCATCTATAGGAGTATTAAATACTTCTGCCGCTGTTGCTCTGTGAATATCTTCTGATGAATTATATGCAGCTATTAGCTTCTCATCACCTGACATATGGGCAAGTATTCTTAATTCAATCTGTGAATAATCAGCATCAATAAACACATAGCCGTCTTTTGGAATGAATACCTTTCGTATCTTCTTTCCCATCTCCATTCGTATTGGTATATTCTGAAGATTAGGGTCTGTACTGCTTATTCTTCCCGTAGCAGTAATTGTCTGGTTAAATGTTCCGTGAATCCGGCCATCTTCTTTAATATATGCTGTAAGTCCGACAGCATATGTTGAATTAAGCTTTGCTAACTGTCTATATTCAAGTATCTTCTTAACAATTGGATAATCTGGTGCAAGCTTATCTAATATATCTGCTGCTGTAGAGTAACCGCTTTTTGTCTTCTTTCCGTTAGGCATACCCATTTTCTCAAACAGAATAACACCAAGCTGTTTAGGCGAATTAATATTAAATTCTTCGCCTGCAAGCTCATATATCTCTTTCTCAAGGACATTTATCTTCTCTGTAAGTACCTTTGAGTAATCATCAAGCTCATTCTTGTCAACCCTTATACCGAATCTTTGCATATCGTAAAGCACGAATACAAGAGGCATTTCTATATCATTGTATAATGAATACATATCCTCTGATATAAGGATATCTATAACAGGCTGTGCACATCTATAATTTACATATGCCTTAAAGCAGGCAAGTTTAAACAAGTTCGCATCATCAATATCAAAGCTTTCCTTTATGCTTCTCTTTCCAAGAAGCTCTGTCTGTGACATAACAAGCATTGAAAGGTATTCTCTTGCCAGTGCTTCATAATCATATCTTTCATTATTAGGATGAATAAGATATGCCGCAATTGCTATATCCATAAATGCCTGTTCTGATACTTCAAGGCTGTCATCGTTATTCCCATCTGTATAGTTATCAAAAATGTAAAGATAGTCTTTAAGATTATCTATTACAATATTCCTGTTATCTGAACACTTTATTAATCTCATAAGCTTATCTTTTAAATAATCAGATGTAATAAAGCCTCCAGCTGGAATATAATATATATCCTCATCAGAATATGATATCGAAACTCCAAGAAGCTCGTCTTCTGCAATTATTCCAAGTCCGATTTTTTTATTTTCTTTAATATGTGAAGCTGCTGTTTCAAACACTTCCTCGGCTTTGGCAAAATCTTCCACCTTATTAAAATGTTTACAACATTCAGGCTCTGACTGTGTACCATTGTCACATCTTTTAAGCATATTCTTGAAATCGTAACGCTTAAAAAGCTTATATGACTCCTGATTAAACATATCATTAATATCCGCATTATTAATGTCATAATCGACATCAACATCTATCTTAATCTCTGATAAATAACGGCTTAATTTAATCTGCTCAATATTTTCTTCTATTGATTTCTTAGCCTTTGGCGGCTTTAATTCTGATATATTATCTATAATATTATCTATATTATGATACTTTATTATTAAAGCTGAGGCTGTCTTAGGGCCTATTCCCGGTGCACCAGGTATATTATCAGAGCTGTCACCCATAAGTGCCTTCATCTCTATGAATTCCGCAGGTGTTACGCCATAAAGTTCTTTTACATCTTCTGGATAATAATCTTCAACCTCTGTAACTCCCTTTTTAGTCTTTGGTATACGGATTTTGATATTAGTATCTGCAAGCTGCAACAAATCCCTGTCACCAGATACAATAGACACGTCAATTCCCTGCTTCTGCGAGTTCTTGGCTATTGTTCCTAGAATATCATCTGCCTCAAAGCCTTCTTTTTCTACTATAGTTATATTCATAGCTGTAAGTAGTTCCTTCATAAGCGGAACCTGCTGTCTTAACTCAGGAAGCATCGGCTTTCTTGTGCCTTTATAACCATCATATACTTTATGTCTGAAAGTTGGTGCACTAAGATCAAATGCAACTGTAACATAATCAGGCTTTTCCTCATCTATAAATTTAAACATAATATTAAGGAATCCATACATTGCATTAGTATGTATTCCTTCGCTGTTAGTTAAATCAGGCACTCCGTAGAATGCCCTGTTTAATATACTGTGCCCATCTATAAGCAGCAATTTACTCATTCTAAATCTCCATTCCAGCTGGAAATCCTGTAAATAGCAGGATACAAAATGCCGTATTACAACATTCCAGCTTTTAATAATATCTGATTATTATACAAATAATAAAAGTCAGAAGCATAATTACTTCTATCATAATATTCAATATTGTTATATTATGATTCCATTCTCTTATTGCATTGCATTTATCTATGCTTAGAGATAATTTCAAGTCAACTAATGTCTTAAAATCATAGCTGTCTATGCAGGCTTTGATAGCTGGAGGGGTATTTTTTGATATATTGTCTTCATCAAGTCCGTATGACACAATATAATATATCTCCAGTTCTTCTTTGCAGTCCTCACAATTAAGGATATGCTGTATGAATTGTTCTTCCTGCTTTAATGAAAGATTACCTTTGTCGTAATCTTTAATCATTTTCTGAATTTGCTTGCAATTATCCATAATATGCCTCACTGAGCCAATAGTTTGTCGGACGGACGAAATCGCACAAGATGTGCTGTTCTGGTGGTATCCGAATTTAGTTCTTAATTCAGGCTAAAACCATTGGGGTATTTTAGTACGCCGTGCAAGTTCTGGAAAGCTTTGCTTTCCAGAACTGTCGGGCATTCGCCCTATCAGTCTAAAGCCCAAAGAAGAACTTTGTGCAAGCACAGTTCTTCCTCAGGCTTCAGACTGGCACGGCTCATTGCTTACGCACATTATAGCAGAAAATGCACAGACTTTCCATTAAAAGTCTGTGCATTATTAAAAAATACATTACTAATTTCAGGTTGTTACATTTAACGGATATTTATTTATCCCTGTTAATAACTCTTAATATGAGGTTGACAGCTTCATCTATACCATAGCTTGCACTGTTAATACATAAATCATAGTTGTATGCCTGCCCCCATATATTATTGGTGTAGAATTTATAGTAACGTTCTCGCTTTTTATCCAATTTAACCAACCTCTTTAATGCCTTAGAATATGGAATTTTCTCAAGTTCCATAATACGTCTTGCTCTCTGCTGTACAGGTGCAGTAATAAATACACTGACGTGAGGTATATTGTTATTCTTAAGAATAACGTCAGCACAACGTCCGATAACAATAAAGTCCTCTTTCTCAGCAAGTTCCCTAAGAATTTCTGATTCATTAAAGAATGCCGCATCATTAGCTGGAAGTCCATGGTTACGGCTGAAACGTCTTGCCTTTTCTGGATTAATCATTTCGTGGCTTAAGTCAATCTTCTTGCTCTTCCATCTTGCATCTTTTTCTGCATCTTTACGGATAACAAGATCCTTGAAAATCTCAGCATCATAATAGTTAAGTCTTAACTTATCAGCAAGTGCAAATCCGATATCAGTACCAGCACTTCCCTCTGTACGGCTTATACATATTATCATTCTGTTATCGTTGTTATTTCTGTGGAAATTAGATACATTTAACTCACTGATTGATGTATCAAGTATATCAACTGAACCAAATCCGTGAGGAAGTTCTGCTATCTCGTTTAATATGTCATTATACTGACGCATAAACTTAGACTTAACTTCCTTATCCTTAATTGTTCTTGCCATATTTCCTACAAGAGCAACTTCACTTCTTAACAGATATCCGTGTGGGTTAGTATATATAAGTGCACTAAGCTTATCAAGACATTTGTCCGCATCACCTATAAATACTCGTCCAAGTTCTGAACCTACACTCTCATATACATTGCTATCAAGTTCATATATCTTCTTAGCAAGATTGTAGGCAATTGTCTTAGCATCATCATTTGATGACTTATTCTCATTATTGATACTATTATCAATATTATTAATATTATTATCGCTCATATTGCCTTCCTCCTATAAAAAGAATATTAATGTGTCAAGTATAAACACAGGAACTAAAATACCTATAGACCAAAGCATATATCCGAAGAAACCAGGCATTCTGACACCATTCTCGTCTGCAATGGATTTAACCATAAAATTAGGTGCATTACCGATATATGTACCAGCTCCCATAAATACCGCACCACAAGATATAGCAGTAAGAAGCTTCACAGTTATAATACCTGCACTTGTTGTAATACCATTTGTAAATCCTAATGTACCAGCAGTTGTAAAGAATACAAGGTATGTTGGTGTATTATCAAGGAAACTTGAAAGTGCACCTGTTGTCCAGAACATCTGCCATGCCTTATTAATTCCAAGTGTTGGACCAACAGCCTTAAGAATCATCAGAGCTGGCTGCATTGTAATAAATATACCTATAAAAAGTACAGCTACTTCCTGAATTGCACCCCAGTTGAAATGGTTCTTGGTTCTAATCTCAGATTGTGTTGTCTTAAATGACAATAACGCTGATAAAAGAATTATTGCAATCTCTATCATTGTAACAAATGAGAATGTTACTTCTCCAATATGTAAGCCCTTAAGCTCTCCGTTGGCTCCAATAAATGCTGGAACATTAGTAAGTGTACCACTGAGTACAACAGCAATTACGATTGTTACTATAAATATAATATTGTGAGCACCCTGAAGCTTTAATTCTGTTGACTCCTTACTTATATCAGGCACACTACCCTCAGCAATATCAAGTCTGTAATTATGTCTGTCAATCATATAGAATATTGGAAGCAGAATTACAAGATTAAAGCATAATACTGGAAGCAGATGTAAACTCCATGTAAACGGAACCCCTCTCATAAATCCCATAAGAAGTGGTGGATCACCAATTGGTGTAAGACAGCCACCCATATTAGAGATAAGGAATATAAAGAATATCATAATATGACTTCTTCTATGTCTCCAGGAGTTCATCTTAATAAGCGGACGAACCAATAACATACTTGCACCAGTTGTTCCTATTAGGCTGGAAAGAAATGTTCCTATTAATAATGTAATTGTATTTACTCTTGGTGAACCAACCAAATCACCATCAACAGATATATTACCTGTAACACAGAATAAACCAAATAATAAAATAATAAAACTAAGATAATCGTTAATTATACATTCAAGCACCGTTTCCGCTGCTGTTGATGCACCTTTTGTTACCGCATATGGAATGATAAATAAAAGTGACCAGAATATAACTGCGTGTATCTGATGACTTTCCCACCATTCAGCTTTCACAAGTGGCATAATTGCAATACATAAAAGTAATCCTGCGAAAGGGATACAAAGCCATAATGGCAACATAATAAATTCCTCCTGTTCATAATAATGATTATTTATTAGATAAACATAACCTCAATGTTTATTGCTAAAGAATTATAGTCCATTTATAAAAAAAATAAAAGCATTATTAAGTTTTTATTTAAAAACAACAAACCACTTTTCGCTTTTCACACAGCATTAATATATAAAAATACAACAAACAATATATAAGCATAACAAATAATATAAATACACAGACAACTATATATAAACACATAACAAGCAATCTATAAGTAAATGCCAAATTGTATATAAGCCATTTCTATTACATAGTCTATATGTTATACTTTAGACAAATAATTAATTAGTTTACTTATGGAGGTTATTATGTACGACTTAAATGTATTGATATTTGATATAAATAAAACTGCCGAAGATGAGGAACAGGTAAAGACATTAAACAACCTGTTAAGTCTCTTTGGCGGCAAAGCAGAGATAAAAAATAAGTTCGATAGAAACCAGCTTGTATTATCCTACGATGAAGAAAAGCTCAAAAAATGGAAAACAAGAAATGCAGGCCGCACAAGCAATTACTATAATCTTTCCGTTAAAGAAGTCAGGGAAATGATTAATACACTGGGTGCAGAGCAGGCAGCCGCCAAGCTTGGAATGACCAAGCAGGGAATGTATAAAAGGCTAAAACGCTGTCTGGAAATTGATACAGAACGATTCTAGCCATATCTTACACCAAAAATCACAAAAAGGAAGCCTTTATACAAAGACTTCCTTAATCTATTAATGCGGAAGATGGGACTTGAACCCACACGATGTCACCACCGGCAGATTTTGAGTCTGCTGCGTCTGCCATTCCGCCACTTCCGCATAACAATAAAATAATACCATAACATAATTAAAAAGGCAAGTAGAAAGTTTCTTTTACTGTTAAAAAAATGCCAGACCAACATACATCAGTCTGGCAGGTAAATAACAATATTCAATTACATAACACACAGCACTATATTTTATAATTCTTGTGCTCATTATACCATATGCCCTGCATTGTTCTTCAACGCATCCGAAGTTTCGAAGAAACTTCTTAGTGACTACGAAGTAGTCATATTATATCATAATTCTCGTGCAGTTTTTCTGCACATGTAAAGTTCCGTAAGGAACTTCTAAGTGACTACGAAGTAGTCATATTATATCCTAATTCTCGTGCAGCTTTTCTGCACATATAAAGTTCCGCAAGGAACTTTTAAGATGAGCACTCTTGTGCTCATTATACCCTAGAACAAAGAATTATATAATTCCTCATACTTCTTAGCTGAACTCTTCCAAGAGAAATCTGCTTTCATTCCTCTGTCAACTATCTTGTTCCACTCTCTCTTGTGGTTATAGTATACGCTCTTAGCATAATTAATAATCCCAAGCATTTCGTGGGCATTGTAATTAGCAAATGAGAAGCCTGTTCCTGTACTCTCATATTCATTATATGGCTCAACTGTATCCTTAAGACCACCTGTCTCTCTAACTATAGGCACTGTACCATATCTTAAAGACATAAGCTGGCTGAGTCCACAAGGCTCAAACAATGAAGGCATAAGGAATGCATCACAAGCTGCATATATCTTGTGTGACATCTCCTCTGAATAGTAAATATTAGCAGATACTCTGTCATTATATTTCCAGTCAAAATGTCTGAACATATTCTCATATTTCTCTTCACCAGTTCCAAGAACTACAAGCTGTACATCTTCTGCACATAACTCGTCCATAACATAAGCAATTAAATCGAGACCCTTCTGGTCTGTAAGTCTTGATACTATACCTATCATAAACTTGCTCTTATCCTGTGCAAGTCCCAGTTCTTTCTGGAGAGCAACTTTATTCTTCCACTTTTCTTTACGGAAAGTAATCTGATTATAGTTAGCCGCAAGAGATTTATCTGTCATAGGATTATATACTTCGTAATCTATGCCATTAACAATACCACTAAGAACATTAGCTCTTGCATTCATAAGACCATCAAGATTCTCACCATAGAAAGGTGTCTTAATCTCCTCTGCATATGTCTCGCTAACAGTAGTTACCCTGTCAGCGTATACTATGCCACCCTTAAGATAATTAGCATCTTTATATGCTTCAAGCTTATCTGATGTAAAATAGCTGTCATCTAATCCGGTAATATCCTTTACCTTCTTAAGATCCCATATACCCTGGAACTTAAGGTTATGTATAGTCATTATTGACTTTACACCATTGTAGAAATCCCCAAGTGCAAAACGCTCGTGTAAATATACCGGAATAAGTCCTGTCTGCCAGTCATTGCAATGTATTATGTCTGGCTTAAAACCAATAACAGGTATTGCTGACAAAGCAGCTTTGCTAAAGAATGCAAATTTCTCAATATCTTCGTGTATCCAGCTATAAGGCTTTGGTCCTCCAAAATAGAATTCATTATCAATAAAATAGAATGTAACTCCATCATACTCCATTTCAAATACGCCAACGTACTGTGTACGCCAAGCTAAATCAATATAGAAATGAGTCTTGTATACCATCTTCTCTCTGTACTCCCAAGGAATACATGTATACTTTGGAATCATAACACGAACATCAAATTCATCCTTATTAAAATACTTAGGAAGCGAACCAACAACGTCAGCTAAACCTCCTGTTTTAATGAAAGGTACTGCTTCTGATGCAATAAATAAAACATTCTTCATATAATCCCCTTTCTATACATCTATGTAACTAAATGTATAAATATAATCAATGTAATAACTATATTAAAACATATTTTTCAAAATATATCAATTACCAGTATCTTCTTACACCAATTATCTGCATTCCGATATTAACTGAAGAAACCTTTACATAATCACCCGGTACAGAAGCATGTATCATCTGTCCTCCGCCGATGTAGATACCAACGTGTCCCGGGTAACATATTACATCACCTGGCTGTGCGGCACTTATGCCACCTGATACAGCAACGCCTCCATATGCCTGTGAACTTGATGAACGGGCAACACCAGATATACCTGCCTGTGCAAGTACATATGATACAAGACCTGAACAGTCAAATCCACTTGGTGAAGCTCCACCACTTCTATAAGGAACACCAACATATCTGTAAGCTATTGAAACAATGTTAGATGCAACTGATGAATCATTATTAGCTGATGTAGGTATTGATGTAACTTTTGTCTTAGTTGTTGTCTGACCGCTTGTTGCAGCTGCTCTTGCTGCTTCTGCCTGTCTTTTCTGTTCTAATGCCTTAGCAGCTTTTTCATTAGCTTCTGCTAATAATTCGTCAAAGTTGCTGATATCACTCTGTGCAGCATCAATTGCTGTATAAAGTGTAGCCTGCTTGTTAGTAAGCTCCTTCTGCTTGTCATTAAGAGCTGCCTGCTTAGTCTCTAAATCACTTTTATATTCAGCGATAGATGCTGCTGTTGCAGCCATCTCTTCAAGCTTGTTACGATCATAGTCATATACCTGCTGCATATAACTTGCCTTATTAATAACATCACTCATATCAGATGCTGTAAGGAATACATCTGAAATTGATGTTGACTGGTCTTCATACATATATTTAATTCTTAATTTAGTATCATCAAACTGTTTCTGCTGTAACTGTTGTGCAGCTTCAAGATCAGCGTTAGTCTGGTCAATCTCATCTGAGAGATCTGCCATATCCTGTTCTAAAGAACTCATCTCTGTAAGAAGATAGGCAGCCTGCTGCTGCAGCTGATCAAGTTCATTCTGTTTATCCTGCTTCTGCTGTGTAAGTGTACTGATTTCGTCAGCAAATGCTGTTGAACCTATAATTGTTGTTCCCGCAATAGTTGTTGCCAATGCTGCTGCAGCAAACGTTTTGAATACTCTTTTACGCATATATAAAACTCCTAAATATTACAATTTTGTTAAAACATTTTTACAAATACGTTAATATTATAATATACAAAGTTCAATATAGCAAGAAAAAACCGCAAAAAAGCTGATAAACTGTCAGTATAATTCCTAAAAAACCATCAAACTGCTGTCTGATGAAGCCTTATATTATCTGATATAAGTGCTATGAATTCTGAATTAGTCGGCTTGCCTTTGCCATTGCTGATTGTATATCCGAACAAATCGTTAAGAATATCCGGATTGCCTCTGTTCCATGCAACTTCAATAGCGTGTCTTATAGCTCTTTCAACACGGCTTGGTGTTGTGTCAAACTTTTTGGCTATAGTTGGATAAAGGACTTTGGTAATACTATTTATTATATCCGGATCATTAACCGCAAGTGTTATAGACTCTCTCAGATACTGATAACCCTTTATATGTGCTGGAACACCAATCTCGTGTATCATTCCTGTAATCTCATTCTCAAGGATATGTTTGTTATGAGGAATACTGTCGTTAACCGATTTTTTTATATTGACAGGCTTTATATTAATAATTCCTCCAATATATTTAATGCGGTCAATCAGCATATTATTATCAAATGGTTTCATAACATAATATGTAGCTCCCATATTGAAAGCATCCTCTGTCACTGCTTCCCTTCCAACTGCACTAATAACAATAAATGCAGGATTAACACAATCATTATCCTCCCTTATCCTCTGCATAACAGTTAGTCCGTCAATCTGCGGCATAATAATATCAAGAAGTACAATATCAGGCTGTGTCTTTTTAATGACATCAACTGTATCCTCGCCATTCGTTGCTGTACCTACAACATCTAACTGCGGCTCTCCATTAATAACCTCTTTGATTACTTCTACCATTCTCTTGTTATCATCCGCAATTACAATTTTCAATGGATTCATAAGCAATTCTTCCCCTCGTCATATAATAATATATAAATATGCTATCCGCCAAAAGAACCTATCTTTCAGCACCGCATAATGAATATATTTATTATTATATATTTAAAAATGTAATTTTACAACGAAAACACATCGCAACTATCGACATAATTCGACAAATAAAATTAAATCATATAAATATATTGGCATTATAAACCTTTTTATTTAGCTTCATTATTGCAGATAATAATATCATCAGATAAATTTCAAATAAATTTTAAAGGAGGAAAACTATGCTTATTAATAAAAATACATTTTCTAATAAATTATTAAATAAGTATATTTACTGGTCAGGAATAATAACACTTTTATTTATTCTTATTACATCTTATGTAAACTATGTTAATAAGCATTTTCCTGAACAGATATATATAACTGAGCAAAGCGATACAAGTATCAATCTGTCACTCCCCGTTACCGGAAGCGTTCACAACACGCAGAATGGTACTAATAACAGTCTTGCAAATGCTGATTTCAGCCGAGAGGTTACTTTTATAACCGGCAGTCCTGGAAGTTACCACATCGACCTTCATCTGTTCGGCTTCTTATTTTTAAAGACAGTAAATGTCAATGTAGTTGATGAAAAATACGTCTATCCCTGTGGCTTTCAGGCTGGCTTATATCTGAAAAGCAGCGGAATACTTGTAGTAAAGACCGATTCCATCGAGAGCAAATCAAGTGGTACAATAACCCCCTGCGAAAATATTATTACCAAAGGCGATTACATTTTAAGAATCAATGATGAAGAAATCAATTCCAAGAAGCAGTTATCTTGCAAGGTAAATGAATGTGCTGGCGAGAAGCTTAATATAGAATTACTGCGTAATGATGAAATAATAAATGTAACTGTAACCCCTGTTGAGGATAAAAACAGTGAATATAAGCTAGGTCTGTGGGTAAAAGATGATGCACAGGGTATAGGAACAATAACTTATATTGATACAGATTATAACTACGCTGCACTTGGTCACCCGATAACTGATAATACCACCGGCAAAGCCCTTAATATTAAATATGGCAGATTATATAACACAAGAATTCTATCAATAATAAAAGGACAGAATGGCACTCCTGGAGAATTGCAGGGAATTATAGACTACAAGAACAGTACCCCGATAGGAACAATTGACAAGAACAGCTCTTACGGAATATATGGAACAATCGACAACTCTATTGTAAAGAAGCATTCTCTTTCACTTATGAGTGTCGGTTACAGATACAGTGTCCACAAGGGTAAAGCATATGTAAGATTTTACAGGAATAATAAATATGATGACTACGAAATTAAAATTACACAGCTTAACAATAACGATTCCAAAAATATCAGTTTTGTTGTTACCTCTGAAGAACTTCTTGATATGACTAATGGAATTGTACAAGGTATGTCTGGCTGTCCTATTATTCAGGACGGAAAGATAATAGGTGCTGTAACACACGTTCTTATTGATGACTCAAGAAGCGGATATGGCATATATATAGAAAATATGCTTAATGCTTCATAAAATTAACAGCTGGTATATACATACCAGCCGTTAATTTTTCAGAGTGCTTTTACTGTTCCAGATATAATTATTATAATAACTATATCTAAAAATCACAACTCTGATTTCACTTTATCAGCCATAATCTTTAATTCTTTGGCATTCTCAAGCACAGAGTCTGTAAGTGTCTCACCGGATAACATTCTGGCAATTTCATTAAGACTATCATCTCCTGCGACCCTCTGGATATTACTGTAGGTCTTATTATCGTGTACACTCTTTTCTATTATGTAATGGGCATCTGCCATAGCCGCAATCTGTGGCAGATGTGTTATACATATTATCTGATGCGATAACGAAAGCCTTGCAAGCTGATTAGATACCTTTGAAGCCGTCTTACCACTTATACCTGCATCAATCTCATCAAATATAAGTGTCTTATCTGCATCTTCTGACATAACTGTCTTTATGGCAAGCATAATTCTTGAAAGTTCACCACCCGAAGCAATCTTTGATAATGGCTTTAAATTCTCACCAGGGTTCGTTGATATCATAAATCTTACATTATCACAGCCCTTTGAAGATAAAGATGGTTCTTTAGCAAAATCTATTCTGAACTTTACATCTAAAAAGTTAAGATTCTTTAAAGAAGCTATGAATTGCTCTGCAAGCTTTACTGCTGCCTGCTGTCTTATGGAACTTAGCTTTTGGGCTATATCCCACGCCTTACAGCATGCTTCTTCATACTCTTTTTTCCTTCTGCTTATAAGCTCATCAAAATTGTAATAATCTGCAAGCTTCGCATTAACAGCCTTTAAGGTATCATTAATAGCCTCTATTGAACTTCCATATTTGTTCTTAAGATTATTAATAAGATCAAGTCTTTCCTGTAGTTCGCTAAACTCTCTTGGATCATATTCAGAGTTCTCTATATATGAACTGATACTGTGTCCGGCATCACGAATAAGTCCTTCAGCATCAGACAAAGTATCACAGCACTCTTTCAATACATCATCATATTCACTTGCTGCTATAAGTGACTTTAATGCAGTTCCTATCATATCACTTATATTATCATTACCTGAATTCAAAAGCATATCTGCATACGAAAGCTCATTAGTAATCTTCTGGTAATTATTAAGCTTATGATATCTTGCTTCAAGCTCCTCATCTTCATCTGGCTGTATATCGGCCGTCTGTATCTCATTAGCTTCATACTCAAGAAATGCTATCTCTTTTTGAAGTTCATCTTTATCCTTATCAATAAGTTCTAACGCTTTCTTTGCTTTAACCATATCTTTATATGCCTCTTCCATAGCCTCTCTTAATTCAGCTATTTCATCAGCACAGAATGTATCTACAACCGTCAGATGATTAGCATCATCCATAAGTATCTGGTTATCGTGCTGTCCATGAACATCTATAAGATAGCGTGCAAGCTTCTGTGTCTGTGCCGCCGTAAAATTCTGTCCATTAACCTTTATCTGCGAACGTGTTGGTGTTATCTTTCTTGAAATAAGCAGTTCACCATTCTCAATATCTATAACTCCAAGCTCTTTTATGCGTTCAACTACATTATCATCTTCAATATTAAAAAGCAGTTCTGAAAGTCCATATTCTGCACCTGTTCTTATAAAATCAGGCGATGTCTTGGCACCTAGTGCCGCATTAATAGAACCCAATATAATAGACTTACCTGCACCTGTCTCTCCTGACAGAATATTAAGCCCCTCTTCAAAATCAATATTTTCTTCTTCTATAAGTGCAAGATTCTTAACATGTAAATTAGATAACATATTCCTCCTCTGATACTATATCTTTATAATACTATGCCTTTATAAGTTTCTTAAGTTTATTAGAAACATTTACAGTATCCTTAACAGTCCTTACAGCACACATAATAGTGTCATCACCTGCAATAGAACCAACTATCTCATCAAGCTTAAGTGCATCCAGTGCCGCACACACCGCCATTGCCATACCCGGAACAGTCCTTATAACAAGAATATTCTGTGCCATATCCATAGAAAGATAGCCTTCCTTTAGCACTCTTATATATTTGTCATTAGGTACAGGACTGCTATGTGAAAGAGTTGTATACTTCTGATTAACCCCGTCAATTGTGACCTTGGTAAGATTAAGTGCTCTTATATCCCTTGAAACAGTCGCCTGAGTCACATTATATCCTGCTTTATTAAGTGCATCAGCAAGCTCTTCCTGAGTTCCTATATTATTATCAGCTATAAGTTCTAATATTTTTTTATGTCTGTCTGATTTCACTTTTCTTCTCCTATTCCGGCTACATTTTATTCCTTATCCTTTCAAGGAAAGAAATTCTGCTTGTCTTTATAAGCCGTGCTGTCTTATCAGAACGGGTAATAACAACTCTGTCCCCTGTTATGACATTACAATAGCTTTCTCCATCATATGTAGCTACTCTTTCTTCTGATAATTTCTTATTATCATTCATCTGTATTACAATCTCATCATTCTGTTCAAATATTATACTTCTCTGAGTAAGTGTATGTGCACATATTGGTGTAATCATTATAAGATGTGCATTCGGCTGGACAATTGGTCCGCCTGCCGATAAAGAATAAGCTGTAGAACCTGTCGGCGTAGATACTATAACTCCGTCTGCCGCGAACGAATTAAGATATTCTCCATTGACATATATATCAAAATCTATAACCCTTAATATTCCCCTTCTGCTAAGAACTACATCATTAAGTGCTACATCTTCATATATAAGCTCGTCATCACGGTATATCTTTCCATCAAGCATCATCCTTGTATCTATCTCATAACAGTCATTAATAAGGCTTTCAAGGGTATCATACACTGTGTTCATATCTGTATCAGTAAGATACCCCAGCGTTCCTATGTTAACACCAAGAAGAGGTATATTCTTAGAATTAAGGTCTCTTGCCGCCTGTATAAGCGTACCATCCCCACCAAGAACAATTATGCATTCTGTATCATCTGGCACAATATCAGCATTCGTATAACAATAATCAGTATGTTCTACATCTGCCGAGTCAGGATTATATATACAGCTTACATTGTGCTTGTTAAGATAATCCAGAATACTGTTTGTATATACAAGGTCTGGATCTTTAGTTGTATTCGTGACTATGTAAAAAGATTTCATTAACGCCTCTATACTTTAAATTAATATTAATATCTATATGAATATATTACAATGTTTCGTGGGCTTTGTCTACTATATTTTGTATTGTGAAAGGAATATTATCATAGGTTCCTTCTATATGTTTCTGTAAATGAAGAAGATATTCGATATTTCCTTCCGGACCCTTAACTGGCGAGAATTCAAGGTTAAGTATCTCAAATCCAATTGAAATTGCATAATTAATAACCATTTCTATAACTTCGATGTGTACCGCCTTATCCCTTACAACACCGTGTTTACCAACCTTTTCTCTTCCAGCTTCAAACTGTGGCTTTATAAGACATACTATCTGCCCGTCATCTGTAAGAAGATTTTTCACTGGAAGCAGCACCTTTGTAAGCGATATAAATGATACGTCAATGCTTGAAAAATCTATCTTATCCGCAATATCTTCCGGTGTTACATATCGTATATTAGTCTTTTCCATACATACAACACGCTCATCATTACGAAGCTTCCAAGCAAGCTGTCCGTGTCCTACATCAACAGAATATACTTTAACAGCACCATTCTGAAGCATACAATCTGTAAAACCACCTGTTGATGAACCAACATCCATACATATTTTCCCTTCAATCGTTACATCAAAATTCTCCATAGCTTTTTCAAGCTTTAACCCGCCACGGCTTACATACTTAAGTGTATTGCCTCTTACCTCAATATTAACAGTCTCATTAAATGATGACCCAGCTTTATCTTCCTTCTGTCCGTCAACATATACATTTCCAGACATAATTATAGCCTTTGCCTTTTCCCTGGAATCAGCAAGCCCCCTGTTCACTAACAGAACATCTAATCTTTCTTTACTGCTCATTATTATTATCTCCAATATTATTATAAACTGCTGTTATACGTTTAACAATTGTATCTTCATCTATTCCTGTCTCACGCCGTAATATATCAACACTTCCGTGTTCTATATAATCATCAGGAAGTGATATGTCAAGCACATAGTTATGAAGTTCTTTATCATTGATATATTGACAGACTGCACGCCCAAATCCGCCCGATGATACATTCTCTTCAAGTGTTACTATAAGCTTATGTGTTGTGCTTATTTTATCAATCATTGCACTGTCTATAGGCTTTACAAAACGTGCATTTACAAGTGTCACGTTATAGCCCTGCTCTTTAAGTCTTTCCCTTACATTAAATGCTGTATCAACCATACTTCCAAGTGCAAGAATTGCTATATCACTTTCTTCATACATAAGCTCAGCCTTGCCGTATTCAACCGGTGCATTAAATTCGCGAAATCTGACAACTGCCTCGCCTCTTGGATATCTTATAGCTATCGGCCCATTAAATTCTTCCAGAGCGAACTCAAGTGATGACTTTAATTCATAATCATTCTTTGGTGCCATAATAGTCATATTAGGTATTGATGACAGGAATGATATATCAAATATCCCCTGATGTGTCTCTCCATCACTTCCAACAAGTCCTGCCCTGTCTATTGCAAACACAACGTGAAGCTGTTGTATACACACATCATGTAATATCTGGTCATAAGCTCTCTGTAAAAATGAAGAATAAACCGCAAACACTGGTTTTAATCCGCCTGCTGACAATCCTGCCGCAAATGTTACAGCGTGAGCCTCAGCAATTCCGACATCAAAAAATCTATCCGGAAACCACTTTGAGAACTTAGCAAGCCCAACTCCGTCTGGCATAGCCGCTGTAATAGCACATACAGACCTGTCTTTCTTGGCTATTTCACATATAGAATTAGAGAACACCTGCGAATATGTTGGCCGGTCAGATTTATTAATCTCCATACCTGTCGCCACATCAAATGGTCCAATACCATGAAACTTGCTTGGATTGCGCTCTGCCGGCTTGTAACCACGTCCTTTCTGCGTAACAACGTGGACAAGCACAGGTCCATTTATTCTTTTTGCAACTGTAAGTATCTTGATAAGCTTATCCATATCGTGTCCGTCAACTGGTCCAAGGTAATATATACCCATACTTTCAAACATCGAATCGTGAAGAATCACCTGCTTTAGATTCGACTTTGTCTTCTGGATAAGCTTTACAACCTTGTCCCCTTTAGGAAGCTTATATAATACATTGCCTATATTCTCTTTTAAATCATAGTAAGAGTCTGACGAACGTATTTCACTAAGCATATTGGATACGCCGCCGACATTTTTAGAAATTGACATTGTATTATCATTAAGTATAATCACAAAATTACCCTTAATACCTGAAGCATTATTTAAAGCTTCATATGCCATACCACCTGTAAGTGCACCATCACCTATAACAGAAACTACACTGTAATCTTCGTGCTGTACATCTCTTGCCATAGCAATTCCAAGTCCTGCTGATATTGATGTCGAGCTGTGACCTGTATCAAAAGCATCGTAATCACTTTCATTTCTCTTAGGAAAGCCGCTCATACCGCCGAATTTTCTTAATTCATCAAATTGATTTTTCCTTCCTGTAAGTATCTTATGCGTATATGACTGATGTCCTACGTCCCATATAAGCTTGTCCTTTGGAAGATTAAATACAATATGAAGTGCCATAGTAAGCTCCACAACGCCAAGATTAGAAGCCAGATGTCCGCCTGTGACACTTATCTTATCAATAAGAAACTGGCGTATCTCATCAGCAAGCTGGTTGTATTCTATTGGTGATAATTTCTTAATATCGTTAGGTTTATTGATTTTCTCAAGTATCATAATTAACCTCTTTCACACGATTACCTATCCCTATGTATAAGCATTGTGATTAAATCCTCCAGATACTCGTTATGTCCAATAGTTTTGAGTGTTTCCAATGCTTTTACAGACATATCAGCAGTATCTTTTTCTGCTTTTTCCATTCCATAAAGTGTAACATATGTTGTTTTATTATTTCTCTCATCACTTAACACAGGCTTTCCAAGTACTTCCTGTGTGCTTGTAACATCAAGAATATCGTCCTTAATCTGAAATGCGAAGCCTATATTATAACCTGTTTCCTCAAGAAGCTTAGTGACATTTTCATCACAACCTGCAATAATTCCACCAGCCATAAATGCTGCTTCTATAAGAGCACCCGTCTTTAATCTGAAAATGTAATCAAGCTGTTCTTCATTCATCGGCTTATCTGTAAGCATTACATCAAGCGATTGTCCTCCGACCATACCATCAACACCAGCCTTATTAGCTATCACATCTGCGGCAGCAGAATATCTTAATACAGCCTGTGCATCACCTGTCTTTGCTGCTTTATGTATAGCTGAAAGCATTGTTTCATACGCAAGATTCAAAAGTCCGTCACCCGCTAATATTCCAAAATCTTCACCAAATTTCTTATGTGTTGTAAGCTTTCCTCTTCTATAGTCATCATTATCCATAGCAGGAAGATCATCATGCACCAAAGAATAAGTGTGTATCATCTCAAGAGCCGCCATAAATGGATACAATTCTTCCTCGTTAGTACCATTACACAACTTGTAAGTTTCAAGCATAATCATTGGTCTTATTCTCTTGCCGCCAGCTTCCACGCTGTAATCCATCGCAGATTTAATATATTCTGCGTGTCCCTTAGCTTCTGGCAGGTACTTTTCTATTATATTATCTATACAGGAGGTCTCTTTGCTTAACTGTTCTTTGAAATTATTCATTATTATCCACCACCCCATTATCATCAATTATAACAATCTGTTTTTCAACCTTATCAAGCATAGTATTACATTTATTGAGTAATTCCATACCTTCTTTATATTTTTTAAAAGACTCATCTAATGTAAGCTCGCCCTGTTCCATTTCATTAAGAACTGCCTCAAGCTTATTAAATGTATCTTCAAGATTAGAAGCCTTTGCCATTAATTATACCTCATTAAACATTATCAATATTTATGACCTTAGCTGTCACAGTACCATCTTTTAAATAAAGCGTTAACAAATCATCTACTGATACATCGTTAACCGACTGTACTCTCTGTTTATTATTCTCTACATAGCTGTAGCCCTTGTCAAACTTCTTTAAAGGACTTACATTATCAAGTCTGTACGCAGCTAATGACAGCTTCTGCCTGTAGCGTTCCACTGCTTGTGTCATCTGGTTATTTAATATATCCTCTATATGAATAAGACGTTGTCTTCTTTCATATATCTGGTTAATAGGATTGTATATCTGCAAAGAAAGCTTGTCCTTCTCTGCCCTGTTCTTATATCTGGCAAATACATTATCCAGAGCATTTCTTAAACGTCTCTTGTATGCCTGCATATAATCATCAACCTGTACCATATCAAATACTGCACACTCTGCAGCGGCAGATGGTGTTGGAACTCTTAAATCTGCCACAAAGTCTGTGATTGTAAAATCTGTTTCGTGCCCAACCGCTGATATAACCGGTGTATTACAGCTAAATACTGCCTCTATAACCTCTGGTTCATTAAATGCCCACAAGTCTTCAAGTGAACCTCCTCCACGTCCAACAATAATGCAATCCACCCCGAACTTATCAAGCACAGCTATTCCCTTGGCAATACTGTACTTGGCATATTCGCCCTGAACTAATGCAGGATACAGATACAGACTTACATACGGATTGCGCCTGTGTGATATATTCATTATATCGTGTATAGCAGCCCCTGTTGAAGCTGTTACAATTCCTATCTTTCTTGCAAAACGTGGTATCGGACGCTTATATGATGAATCAAAATATCCCATATCATCATACTGCTGTTTTAATTGTTCAAACTTCTTATATAAATCCCCCATACCACTTTCGGTAATATTAACGGCATACAACTGATACCTGCCATCACGTTCATATATATCAATTCTGCCATCTACTACAACAGACATTCCATTTTCAAGCTTTATATCAAGCTTTGATGCATAAGAGGCAAACATAACAACTGCAATCGTTCCACCCGAATCTTTTAAAGTAAAATAAATATGACCGGATGTATGATACTTGCAATTAGATATTTCCCCTTTTATCTGAATACGATTAAGTACAAAATCCTGTCTAAACATATTCTTAATATAGGAATTAATCTGTGTTACAGTATATACTCCAGCCATCGTTCCTCTTTCTTAATCTCTTTATTATGCTCTTTAATTCAGCAAAAGGTTATTATACAAGCTTTGCAAGAACACCATTGACAAATGATGCTGCATTATCATCAGAGCCATAACTTTTAGCTAACTCTACAGCCTCATTAATAGCTACATTAACAGGAATATCATCATCATAAAGCATCTCATAGACTGCAAGCCGCATAATAGCAAGCTCTGCCTTACCAATACGGTCAACTGGCCAGCCTTCTGATACCAAATTAATCTTCTCATCAATATCATCGCTTAATTCACATACAAGAAGTGCCTTATTCTTAATATATTCGTAATCTTTCTCATTAACATCTGTCAAACCGTCAAAATAGTAGTCAATCTGTTCTCTTAATTCATTCTTATCGTGGAAAGGAACACGGAATATAAGCTTAAAAACGTGTTCTCTCATTTCTGATCTTGTCATAGGAATCCTCTCATCAATTAATTACTCAAACAGGACTGTCCATTAAGGACAGCCCCAATGCTTACTGTACTTAGTTGTCAATATTAACGCCAGCAATCTTAATGTTAACTTCTGATACTTCAAGACCTGTCATTGTCTCGATTGCTGTCTTAACTCTGTCCTGTACTGCGGCTGATACCTTAGGTATCTCACAGCCATATTTAATATTAAGTGCAAGATTAACTGTCACATCATTCTCACCAACGTGAACCTTAACACCCTTAGATAAATTCTTCATTCCAAGCTTGCTTACAAGTTCATTAGTGATGTTGCCAGCCATACTCTCAACGCCTTCCACCTCTGTAGCAGCAAGACCTGCAATAATAGCAACAACCTCATCTGCAACTCTTACTTCGCCAATATCCTTGCTTTCGTGAATTGTATAAGTATTACCTCTATCTTCAAACTCTTTTGTCATAATGCCCTCCTGACTGTTATTAACGTAATCTTTAATCTATTATAATAAAAAATATAAATAAATGCAATGATAAGTTACTTAATAACATTAATGGTAATTTTATCCGATGTAACCCCTGTCTTTCTCTTTGCTATATCTTCAATCTGAGCTTTCTGGCTGTTTTCTAATGTCTGCTGGTTAATTACAATATCAACGCTGTCTTCTGCCACTGAAGCCACCACATCATTAAATCCCTTTGCCTCTAATAACAACTCAATAGCTGCCTCTTTTTCTGAATATTCTGCAATTTTGGCAAGTTCATTTATCGCCTCTGTCTTTGAAGCCTTATCGATTGCTGTATCATTGACTATATTAGTAAGATTTTCTGTATTCTTGGCACGTATCTGTTCTCTGTTAAGCTTAGCTTCAGAGATTACACTTGAAGACACGCCCTGTCCTGATGTAAGTATAACGCTTCCTGGTTCTTCAAGACTCTCATCATCTGGTTCTTCCTCAGTAAATATTGTATCATCTGTTGATGTATTGACAACTTTACTGCCGCTCTTACTGCTGACAGATATTATATCTGAAATGTTTCCTGCATAATTAATATATCCCGCAACAGCTATCATAATAGCAAGTGCTGTAATAATAACCTGATTTTTCTTAACTCTTTTCACAAAAAACCTCCATATTTAAGACATTTTCATTACTTTGATTTTATGTACAGGAACATTTAAAAGCCCATATACAGCATTCGTAATCTCACTTACAAGCTCTTTATTATCACCACCCTCACATACTATTATCACACCTTCAATAACAGGCATATTCTCCATTACTACATATGGCGTATTACCATTAGCTGTATCATAAAAAATGTGTGTCTCTGTTTTTTGCATACTATTGGAATTCTCATCATTATTCCCATTAACTTCTTCATCAGAATAATCTGTATCCTTGGCAAGTATCTTTTCAGACGAATTCTTAAGACTGACCATAACTTTAACCTTTCCTGCCCCCTCAACATCAGATAAGGTATCTTCTAATCTTTTCTCTACATATTCCTCATACATTTTCTGTGTGGCCTCACCGCTTTCCTGATTAGATGTTGTGTTTTCTGATACAGTCTGTCTGTCTTTTACAGGAATTGATATAACCATAAGCAGTATGCCTGCTAGTATTACTATTAATATTTTATCTTTGCCTGATTTATTCAATATATTTTCATAATTAAATATAATAATTCTCCTTTCCGTCCTGAACATCGGAATACAAAATATTCTCTGTACCTGGCTTAATGTATATTGATAAGTATTTCATCTATACTAAAATTATCCGCTACCATTTTAGCGAATTGCTCTATGTCCGATTTATTCAAAGTCGCTTTAACATTCTGTGTGCTTTCCAAACTTGAAACACTTTTTTTGTTTTTTACTGATATATCAATTCCTGTAATTACAGATGAATAATCGGTGTCTGATTTATTCAATATGCTCTTATCGTTTAATTCAACCTTTACATTATTAACTTCAACTCCACACTCCTCTGCTATATTTAACACCCTGCTTATAACTGTCTGTTTTACTACATTGCTCACATAGCTGTCATAGTCTGATTGAAGGCTGCTATCACCAGTATACGAACTTGAATAGCCTGCAATGTTTTTACTATAATCATTATACAATGTATTTACCCTGTCAGTTATATATTCCTCATTAAATAAAAGCAGAAGTACAGGCTTTAATAAAATCATAAGGAATATAAGCCTCATTACCACCTTATAGCTGCCCTCATACCTGGGTGGAATAATATTCATTAATACAGCCGACATAACCATAAATATGAGCAATGCCCTAAGCCACGAATACAGCTTCATTGTGTCTCCTTTCATACTGATACACAGTTAGTTGCAACACATATAATTGCTATTGTTAATATAAACAGGACAAGTGTAATCATCATAATATATACAATCATTCCAAGTGCCTGCCCAAGCGAACTGACTGCCCTTACCATTCTCTTATCACTTATTGGCTGTAGTCCTGCAGCAATCCCCTGATATATAACCGCAAGAAGACCAATCCGCAGCAACGGAAAGAACATACACATAACAATAGCAATAATTCCCGACACACCGATTGCATTTTTTATTAATGCAGAAGATGAAAGTATCGTATTGGATAACACCTGTGCTGTGTCACCTATACCAGGTATAAGGCTTATCCCCATAAATATACCTTTAGAATTAACCGTGTCCTGAACAGGTGTTAATATGCTCTTAATTGCATTAAGTCCAATAAACACTGTAAGTATCGTATAGCAGCACCATTTCACTCCTTTTTTAATAAGGTTACACGCCTTATCCATATGTGCTTCTTTGTCTATGCAGTCACATAACGAAATTATGAGATATATTTTATTTGTTTTTAATAATATATTTTTAAAAAATATATTGCTGACTGCAATCATAGCAATTATTATCTGGTAATACACAGCTTTACTCATTATTGCACCAGAAGCACTTATTGCCGGCAGGAACACCATACTGATTGCTTTATAAAGATTAATAATCGATGTAAGAGTGCTGCTGGCTGTATCTGAAGCCTGTATGAACACAACAAACAATACCGTTATAAGAGATATTGCTATAACACTTAATGTGCTTTCGGTAAGCTGCTGTTTATTAAAAAATGGGCCAAATACATTTATAAATGCAGATAATATACATAAAATAAGTATCTTCATACAATCATTACGGTTACTGCTTATAACCTCTGTTATATACTGTACAATCTTCTTACCCGAATCCCTCGTTGAATTACCCAAATATATGCTGTCTACTATATCCTCAAAGGTAACCGAATTGTAACTGCTTTCTTTTAATATCTTATCAATATCCTTATAATCATAATCAGACCAGCCAGATGTATCCGTGACAGTTTCCTGTCCGTTAGTTTCCGCTTTAATCACATTGGCATTATTGTATACAAGCATTAATATTACCGACATTAGTAATACGCTTTTTAATAGCGGTAGTATATAATTAAGTTTCATAAATATATATTTCCGCCCAGTAAATATACTTCTTAATAATGACAACATATATTGGGGGCAGTTATTGTGCATTAATATACATCTTATTTTATACATTTATTAATCATCTCCATAAGCGACAGTACAATTGGAATACTTATTGTTGCAACAGCAATCTTACACATAATCTCAAGCTGTGATGCCGCCGCATTAAACCCATTATCCCTACACACATCAGATATAAGCTGCGTTATAAAGGTTATTCCTATAATCTTCATTATTATCTTTATATACACATCACCAATTCCTGTTAAAGAAATCATTACTCCGAGCTGTCCTGTTATGGCTGATATGTTATTTATTATATTAATTGAAATAATAAGACATAATGAAACTCCTATAACAGAAGCTGTTACCGGTGACTGTTTTTTTATAAGCAGTGATGTTATAACCGTGCATAATGCAAGCATAGATATTTTCAGCAATTGTTACTCCTTTTACATATCAAACAATTTCTGCATAGTTGTAAACAGTTCTAATATGTATGGAAGTATCCAATAAAGCACAAGCAGAAGTCCCGCAAGCCCTGTTAAGAAAGCCTGGTCATCTCTTCCACTATGCTTTAATATCTGATTAAGTATAGAGATTATTATTCCAACGGCAGCTATTTTAAATATCAAATTAATTTCCATACACATCCCCATTCTTTATTATGCTGTGTTCATATCAGCATTATTGCTATAAACACTCCTGCTGTTATTCCACCAATCCTGCAGATTTTCATTCTCGGTGCAATATCCATTGCCACATTTTCATTTATTCTTTTAAGCCTTTCAATTGATAATTCCAGATTTTGAACCTGCATATTTTTATCAATATACGAATTAAAATGCGACAATTCATACATTACATTAAGTTCGTCTTTTTTTAATATTTTTCTCCTGTTAAGTACATTTACAGCTTCCTCCCACACAGCTTCATATGTAACAATGCCCTCATCACTTAATGTCTTCGCTGCATAACTGAACATTTCCTGAACATAGCAGTTATCAGAATTAACAGATAAATCCCTGAATATGTCAGGGAGCGTGCTTGAAGCATAGCCTATCTGTGCCTTAATATAATGAAGGGCTGTTATTAGCGATTGTATAATCCGTGTTCTCATATATAGGTTACTGCTTAAATAAAATCCATAATATGTACATGCAGTTATTATGAGTGCTGCTCCCGATAATTTAAACATTGCTCCACCGTCCCCTTTCCCATTCTTCCTGACAATATTATTATCTTGTTAAAGTAATCAGAACTTATAAGCTCACCCATAAAAGGCTTGTTCATTACATTTTCAAGCGAATAACCGTGAATTGTAGCAATAATCGTACAGCCACAGGCTATGCAGTATTTAATTGCCTGCACATCATTCTGCCCACCTATCTCATCTACAGCTATTATCCCCGGCGACATAGCCCTGATTGCCATCATCATTCCTGCATCTTTTGGACAGCCATCATATACATCTGTACGTCTGCCTATATTATTCTGCGGGATTCCCATATAGCAGCCCGCTATCTCCTGTCTTTCATCTATAAGACTTACATTAATATGAAGCCTGTCATTATCAGATATATTTCTTACAAGATCCCTTAAAAGCGTTGTCTTGCCACAACCCGGCGGTGAAATAATAAGCGTATGGTCAATACCTCCTCCATATACGAAATCAACAACCTTATTACTACACCCTATAACCTCATGTGCCACCCTTATACAAAGAAAGGTTATGTAATTAAAATTCTTAATGACATTATTCTCTATAATCGCATGTCCTGATATCCCAATCCTATGCCCTCCCTCTATTGTAATAAACCCCTGTTTGAAACTTTGCTCATACGCATAGATAGAGTAATTGGAAGCTAATTCCAGCATTTTCATTATGCAGTCCTTGGTAACCTTAATATCATACATTATCTCTTTATTGTCATATATTAAAGTTACATTTCTGCCAACTCTTAATCTTAGCTCGTTGAGCCTGCTAAATGACAACGTATGCAGTCTAAGCTTGTCAGCCAGAGCTGGCGGCAGAATTTTTATAATTTGTCCAATATCCCCCATACAAAAATAACCTCCACATATATCGTTTTTCACAATATATGTGGAGGCTCTTATTAATATTACCATTATTTGTGCAGGCTTGTCAGCTTATCTATTCTTTAATTCCTGCACTAAATTATTCATCAAATCATTAATTAAATTCTCAATTAAATCCTTTATCAGCAATCACGAATTATTCTATTGACTTTAAAGATTCCACCATTGGAATTTTCTTAAGTGACGGATACATAATTGCATTAATAATCAATGAGAAAATTAATGTAATTCCATATGATAACAGGAATGAACTTAAATTAATTCTTGTTCCAAACATTACTCCGTCTAATTCTATTGTTGTCATTATGTATGTATGAAGTGCTCTTCCTAATAAAAGTCCTGCAAGACCGCCTATAAGTGTAAGTATTATATTCTCCCTGTATATATACTCTCCAACTTCATTATCATAAAAGCCAAGAACTTTTATTGTCGCAATCTCCCTTATTCGCTCAGATATATTAACATTAGTAAGATTATACAATACAACAAACGCCAGCATACCTGCTGATATTATAAGCACCCATGTAACAAGATCCAGGGACTGTATCATATTCTCAAATCTTGACATATTAACCTTTAAGAATGTAAGCGACTTAACTGCTGAATTAGACAAATATCGTTCTCCGATAACTGCCTGAACATTATCGCTGTCATCACTAAGTATACCTAATACTCTGTTATTATCTGGTGTATAGCCAAATGTGTCATTGAAATAACCTGATGTCATAAAAATATAATTATTAATATATATTTCCATAATTCCAGTCACCTTAACTGCTGCCTGCCTATCATTAATATCACATATAGTAATATTATCACCAACAGAAACCTTCAGATCCTTTGCAAGCTTTTCAGATATAATAACACCGTCATCATTAAGCTCTAACTGGTTATGCTTCTTTCTTGTCCTGAATGTAACAAAATCACTATACTTATCTGTATCATCCACAACAGTTATCTCAGTTGAATAGCTGTCACCACCACCTAATGCTTTCACATCAGCAGTATATCCATAATCTGTAGTGTATTCTTTATAATATTCATCTTTATTTATAGATGATATTATATTGTTAATTTCTTCACTTTCAACATCACTCTTAAATGTAATTACATTATCATAATGCAGTATCTGTTCATACTGGTTATCAATAACACACTGTATACTGTCCTTAATTCCAAAACCTGCCGTTGTCAACGCTGTACATCCTGCGATTCCGATTACTGTCATAAAAAATCTTTTCTTATACAGGAATATATTACGCATAGTAACCTTCCTTGTAAATGAAAGATGCTTCCATATAAATGTATGCTCTAACAATATCTTTCTTCCACTCTTAGGAGCTTTAGGTCTCATAAGTATAGCCGGCACTTCTGAAAGATCATTGTAACACGAATAGAATGCCGCAAGAAATGTTACCGCTACAAGACAGATAATAACTGCCACAGATAATAATGTATGGCTTGCATAAGTTATATGCGGCATCTGGTATATTATGTTCCACGAATTATATATTATATACGGAAACAGCTTTAAACCAACAATACAGCCTATTACACTTCCAGCAAAGGAAGCTATAAAGGCATAGGCAACGAACTTGAATACTATAGTACCTTTTCCATAACCTAAAGCCTTGTATGTTCCGATTAAACTTCTCTGTTCTTCTACCATTCTTGTCATTGTTGTAAGACACACAAGACCTGCAACAATTATAAAGAACAATGGAAATACTGTAGCTATAGCTTTCATTCTGTCAGCACTCGACTCATAATCCCTATACGAATATTGCGACTGTCTTGTAAGCACATACCATTCCCAGTCGTCAGAGTTATTCAAAGTTTCATTCATCTGCTCATCATACTTTGCATATACCGCATCAAAGTCAAACTCTTGAACTGCTTTAATATACGCTGGTTCAATATAAGGTGCTATCATTGAAGACACATCATATCCCGGATAATATTCCTGATACTGCTTCGTAATAGACTCTGTTACCTTCTGTCTTATTGTATCAAGCAGTTCCTGTTTCTTATCTTCCTTGGCTTTGGCAAATTCTTCTTTTATATCCTTCTTCCTGTTATCAAGCTGTCCTGCTGCTATATTCTTAATTCTGTTCTGTACATTTTCAACCTTTTTATCATATTCATCAGAATATGTATCAAGCTCTTTTGCTCCGTCTACTACAGCGTAAGCTTCTGTATAATAATCATTCTTAAATTCATCATCTCCAACATATACACAATAGCTGATATTGCCGTTACCAATATCAGACGAACCTAAATCATAAGAAACGAAGCAAGGCGAATATACTACTCCAACAACTGTATATTCAGTATCCTTAAATGTATCGTTAATATCATCAGAAGTTCCAGACTTGAATTTTAATACATCGCCCACTTTGACAGCTTCCCTTGTAGACTCGTACTTCACAACACATTCTTTATCATTCTGTGGCAGTCTTCCCTCTTTAATGCGAAGTCTGTTAATATAGCTGTCATCATTATCATCCGCATTAAGAGGAATACTTAAAACATGTGCAACTGACTCTTTATCATCATAATTGATGAGCACATCTTTGCTGTTGGCACCATATACTGCCTTTACTCCCTGCACTTTTGCAATTACCTGCAAATCATCATCTGTAAGCCCTATAGATGATATTATTCTTAAATCATTCATATTATATTCATCATAATAGTTATCTGACGAACGCTTCATATCGCCCGAAGATGCTGTGACTCCTGCAAAAAATGCAGCTCCTATGGCTGTGATTGCCATTATTGAAATAAATCTTCCAAGCGAACCTTTTATCTCTCTTATTAAATCTTTAAATACCGACTTTCCCATTATGTTAATTCCGCCTTTCCATATTAACTACCATTCTATCTGCTCTATTGGAAGCGGATTTTCATTGACAGTCACACTGTCAACTACTCCATTTTTCACTTTGATAACCTTATCGCCCATAGCTGTCAGTGCAAGATTATGTGTTATAACTACAACTGTAACACCTCTTTCACGGCATGTATCCTGCAACAGCTTTAATATCTGCTTGCCTGTATTATAATCAAGTGCTCCCGTAGGTTCATCGCATAACAGAAGCTTTGGATTTTTGGCCAACGCTCTTGCTATTGCAACTCTCTGCTGTTCACCACCTGATAACTGTGCCGGAAAGTTAGAACTTCTTTCCTTAAGTCCTACTGCTTCTATAACCTCATCAACATCGAGCGGATTCTTACATATCTGTGTTGCAAGCTCAACATTTTCCCTTACAGTAAGATTTTGTACAAGATTATAGAACTGGAATACAAATCCTATATCATATCTTCTGTATGTTGTAAGCCTCTTAGCTGTGAACTTTGACACATTCTCTTTATCTACAATAATCTTTCCTGTCGTAGCTGTATCCATACCGCCCATAAGATTAAGTATTGTACTCTTACCTGCACCACTCGCACCTGCTATAACTGCAAACTCTCCCTTATCTATCGTAAAGCTTGCACCGTTAAGTGCCTTTATCTTTACATCACCCATTTTATAAATCTTCTTTACATCATCAAATTCTATGTAGCTCATACGCACCTCTGTAAATTAATATGATTATTTATGTAGTAAATATATAATAACTCATTTTAGGTATAATAGCAAAATAAAAGTGTATAATTTATTAATTATAATAACCGGGTTTCTTATTTATGCTATCAGCAGTTGCTTATTTTTTTCAAAAGCTTATACAGCCATTAAAATTCATAATTTTAATATGTCTGATTATTTCAATCGTCTTAACTCCATTTAATCGTGTAAATGCTAAAGAAAACGACTCATCTCTGAAAGATAATGAAATACACGCCAGATTTGCAGCAGTAATAGATGCCGATACTAACAGGCTTCTATATGGTAAAAATGCTGACACCAAAGCACCTATGGCAAGCACCACCAAGATTATGACATTAATAACCGCCCTTGAGATATGTCCTGATGATTATATTGCCACCACTTCTGCATATGCGGCTTCTATGCCAGATGTACAACTTAATGCTGTAAAAGGCGAACAGTTTTCAATAAAAGACCTGTACTATTCCCTTATGCTTCGTTCCCATAATGATACCGCCGTTATAATTGCAGAAAATACCGCCTACTATTATATCTGTTCTTTAACCGATAAAGAACGCAACGAACTTACCTTTGACATTTCTTTTATAAATGACTACTCTTATAACTCACATTTTATTGAGAATATATCCAAAGAACAAAGCAAAGCACTTGTGCTGGTATTTACTAATTTAATGAACAGAAAAGCCACCAGTCTTGGCTGTAATAGCACGCATTATATAACACCTAATGGTCTTGATGCTTCTGATGATGCAGGCATTCACTCGACAACAGCCTATGAATTAGCAGTTGTTATGTCCTACTGCATTAAAAACGAACATTTCCTTTCTATAACACAGACTCACGATTACAGTTTTACAAGTCTTTCCGGCAGAAAATATTCTGTAAGCAATGCCAATGCTTTTCTTAATATGTATGATAACATTATATCCGGCAAGACGGGCTTTACTGGCGATGCCGGCTACTGCTATGTGTGTGCCTATAAGGATAACGACAGGACATTTATTGTTGCCCTGCTTGCCTGTGGCTGGCCTGACAACAAGACTTATAAATGGTCTGACGCAAAACATCTTCTTGACTACGCCAGAGCCAGCTATACAAAGCAGGACATACTTATCTGCCCTAAAGTCTTTAATATAAAGATTAAAAACGGCTCTAAAAGTTCCATTGATATACTATTTGATAAAAAACTGTCTGCCTGCATAAGCGATAATGATAATGTAGAAGTCGTGTACAATATTCCATCAAGCATTGCTGCACCGGTTAATAACGAGTGTATTATTGGAAATGTATGTGTTAACATTAATGATAAAGAAATTCAAAGATACAATATATATTGTAATGAAAACATCAAAAAAGTTTCATTTATTAGTAAAATAACACAAAAAGTCAAGAAATTATAATTGATTATTGTATTTTTTGTGTATTTGATTAACAAAATAATGACACACTAATGTTAATATAGTATAATTGTAAAATATGAGATTGTATACATTATGTTAATATATACAAGAATGGAGGATTATTATGAACAGAATATACAAATGCTTTCCAGGAGGTAAATTCAAGGTATTAACATTAAGCTACGATGACGGCAAGCTTGAAGATAAAAGACTAGTTGATATATTTAACAAGAACGGCATACGTGCTACCTTCAATGTCAATTCAGGGTTAACAGATATGCCAATCAGACTGCCTGCAAGCGAATGGAATGATTTATATGACAATCATGAAATAGCCCTTCATACATGCACACACCCTACTATGAACAGATGTGGTAGCTATGAGATAGCAAGGGAAATTCTTGAAGATAAGACTAATATTGAGAAAATAATACATAAACCCGTAAGAGGAATGGCTCTTCCTAATGGAGCCGGCAACAAGCTTATTACTTCTATTGCTGCTGACCTTGGCATTAAATATATACGACCAGCCACTGACCAGTACGCTGTTGTCAAATCAGCACTCGAATATGCCAACGATTGTGAAGGTCCTATTCTTCTTGGTGATGAAAATGGCTTTTCTATGCCAACAGATTATATGAACTGGATACCAACCTGCCACCACAATCATAATCTTGTTGAGTTTGGCAAGCGTTTTATGAAGCTTACTAAAAAACAGTACCTATATATGATGTATGTATGGGGACACAGCTTTGAATTTGAACGTAATAATAATTGGGAAGTTATGGAAGAATTCTGTGAGATGATTGGTCATCGTGATGATATATGGTATGCTACTAACATCGAAATCGTAGATTACAACGAAGCCTTTGACAGGCTTCAGATATTCGCCGATAATGAATATATCTATAACCCAAGTGCCTGTTCTGTCTGGGTTGCTGTTAATAATGTCCGTGTCGTTGAGATACCAGGTGGAGAAACTATAAAGTTATAATTATATTTACAATATGTTAAGCCATTATATCAATACCTGTATGCAGCCCTGATTATCTCACATATTGTTTTATGTATAATAATACCTCCAGATATATATGTCATATCTGGAGGTATTAATTATTTCTTGTATAAAATATTCAGATTATTTATTCTTCTGCTTGCGAAGGCTCTTTATTGCTGTAGTTATCTTAATTGGATTGCCATATCTAAGCGTTCCCATTCTGTATATTGATGAACCTATCATACCAACACCTATAATACTTGCTACAAGTATTATAAATGAAACAACAACTTCCCAAACAGCTACATTTCCCATTGCAACACGGGCAAACATCGCACTGTATGAACTGATTGGCAGATATGACAATACCTTCATAGCAATACCATCTATATTCATAAGCTGAAAAAGAGTAATAAAGTATACAATCATAATAACCATCTGTATGCTTCCGGCACTCTTATTAATATCCTCTGTCTTAGAAACAAGTGCACCAAATGCTCCATATATAAATGTATAGAAAAGCACACCGCCAAGTCCGAATAACGCATAGGTAACAAGTACATTTGCAGGAATATCAAGTAACATATCTAACATTCCGCCCCACGCACTCTGATTAAACTTATATGCACCGACAATCGCAAGCATAAGTATTCCAGCCTGACATAACGAAGCTATTGTACCAGCAAGCACCTTTCCAAAAAATAAAATCTTAGTATCAGCACTTGTTACAAGCACCTCTATAGTCCTGTTGGACTTCTCCTGAGTAACTGATGTCGCAACCATAACACCATAGAATATTATTATCATAAATATAATGATAATGAGTGCATAACAATAAAAATAATTATTTCCCATATCCTTGCCAAGAACAACTGTCTGACTGTTAATCTCTGGATTAAATGCCGTTATTATCTGCTCATAATCAAGATTATGGATACTACAGTACACCATCTGGTTAAGTGCTGTAAGTACCTGATTAAACTGCATATCAATGCTGTCAGTCATACTCTTATTGTATACAATATACTCATAATCTGTAAGACTGTGAACCACAAAGCCTGCCTTGACTTCTTCATCTGACACTTTATCCTTTAATTCACTTTCTGATGACACTTTTTCAACCTTCATATCATCAAAAGCTGCCTGAATTATCTGAATATCTGAAAATGTTCCAGACTCATCATATATAAGAATTACATCTTTATTATTGTCTGCTTTATTATCTTTATCGCTGTCAGAATCACCAGAATTCTGTTCTGTACTATTAGTAATTCCTGTGATGGCACTTATATCTATAAATCTTGGCACAAACATAATAGCAGCAGCTATAACAGCTATAACAACCGTACTGATTACATACGACTTATTCTTAATATAAGTCATAAGCTCATATTGAAGAACTACACCTAACTTTTTCATCAGCGTACACCTCCCTCAACAGACTTTTTATGTTCACTGCTTTCGCCTTGCGGTAACTCATCAACAATATCTCTATTATAACTATTATCGTCATTACTATTATTCTTATAATCTACCACTTTGTCGTCTTCCATATCATCACCTACAAGAGATACAAATATATCATTAAGAGATGGCTTATAAGTTTCAAAATGCTCAATTTCTATACCACACGCAATCATTCTTTTAAGAATATCCGCCCTTGACACGCCATTTATATTCCTTACAATAATCTCCTCTCTTGTTCTTCCAGTCTCTGTTATTATGTCAGACACATTGTCTTTTATAAGCTGTGACAACTCATCAAGTCCCATATTAACATCTGATATAACCAGCTGATTCTCGCCATACTGTCTCTTAATGTCTTTAAGATTGCCTGCAAGTGCTATATTTCCCTTATCTATTATCGCTATGTCACGACAGAACTCCTCTACATAACTCATCTGGTGGCTTGAAAATATAACTATTCTTCCTTCGTTTATGACTTCTGTCACAACATCCTGAAGTATCTTTGAATTCACCGGATCAAGCCCGCTAAATGGCTCATCGAGTATAACTATCTCTGGTTCACACGCAAGTGTTGAAGCAAGCTGTACTTTCTGCTGATTACCCTTGGATAATGTCTCTAACTTTCTGTTGGCATACTCATCTATCTCAAGACGCTTTAGCCACTTCTTTGCATTATTGACTGCCTCTTTCTTGGAAAGTCCTCTAAGTCTTGTAAGATATACTATCTGTTCAAGCACTGTCTTCTTAGGATATAACCCTCTCTCTTCTGGCAGATAGCCTATAAGATGCTTCTTAGGGTTAAACGGCTCATCGTCAAGATATACCTCACCCTCATCTGCTTTAAAGACATCCATAATAATTCTTATCGTAGTTGTCTTACCTGCTCCATTTCTTCCAAGAAGTCCAAGTGCACTGCCACTTTCAACTTCAAAAGAAATGCCGTGTAGAACCTGATTACCTTCAAAAGACTTTGTCAGGTTTCTTACTTCAAGTTTCATTAAAATGTTCTCCTCTCATATTTGTAAAACTTTTATAGTAATTGTATCATATGAAAGAATATTTTGACAGTCAAATTTTTGTTGAATTTTAAGAATTTTGGGAAATATTCTTTCTATATATTCCTATTGAAGTTCAAAACCAAAAAGAGCCTGAAACAAGCAAACTTGTTTCAGACTCTTCTGTCATTATCTATACACGCACATCGTGCTTGTAATATTATTTATTACTGTGGCTGCTTTCCGATGTAAGCAAGGATACCACCATCAACATAAAGAATATGTCCGTTAACGGCATCTGAAGCTTCTGAAGCAAGGAATACAGCTGGACCAGCTAATTCTTCTGGCTTTAACCATCTGTTAGCAGGTGTCTTAGCACAGATGAACTGATCGAATGGATGTCTAGAACCATCAGCCTGTCTTTCTCTTAATGGAGCTGTCTGAGGTGTCTCGATGTAACCAGGTCCAATACCATTACACTGGATATTGTACTGACCATACTCAGAACAAATATTTCTTGTAAGCATCTTAAGACCACCCTTAGCAGCAGCATAAGCTGATACTGTTTCACGGCCTAACTCTGACATCATAGAGCAGATGTTAATAATCTTACCGTGACCTCTTTCGATCATTGATGGAATAACTGCCTTAGATACGATAAATGGTGCATTAAGGTCAACGTCGATAACCTGTCTGAATTCAGCAGCTGTCATATCGCACATTGGAATTCTCTTAATGATACCAGCATTGTTAACAAGGATATCGATAGGAGCTACATCCTTAGCAATCTGAGCAACCATAGCGTTAACCTGCTCTTCGTTAGTTACGTCACATACATAACCGTGAGCATCGATACCAGCTTCCTTGTAAGCTGCTAATCCCTTATCTACTAATTCCTGCTTAATATCGTTAAATACGATTGTAGCACCTGCCTTAGCCATTCCGCTAGCGATAGCAAAACCGATACCATAAGAAGCACCTGTAACTAAAGCAACTTTTCCTTCAAGTGAAAAATTTACTGACATTTTAAAATCTCCTTTTCTCTTAATATTATATCAATGAACTCCAGAGCTTATGGAATATCACAATATACTCCATACCTCTATGAGAATCATCCATCATAATGGATTATGCCATTAATATTAAACAGCATAATGTGTATGTAACCTATAATAATACAGCTACTCTTTATATATCAATCAATAACAATAAAATAATCTTGTTAAGCAATCATAAAGACATTCTGATTATCTAAGATCCTTCATATCTACATCATCCATATCATCGAAGTCCTGGTTCTCACCAACCATACCCCAGATGAATGTATAAGCGTGAGTAGCTGAAGCTGAGTGAATTGACCAACTTGGTGATATAACAGCTTCTTCATTTCTCATAACAATGTGTCTTGTCTCTGTTGGCTCACCCATATAGTGGAATACAACAGCATCTTCCGGAACTTCAAAGTAAAGATATACTTCCATTCTTCTGTCATGTGTATGACATGGCATTGTGTTCCATACGCTTCCTGGTTCAAGGCAAGTCATACCCATCTCTAACTGGCAGCTTTCAACCTGTCCTGGAAGGATATACTTATTGATTGTTCTATGGTTAGCACTCTCAAGACATCCAAGTTCCTTTTTATTCTCAGGTAAAATGTCCTTAGCTGGATCAATAAATACTGTTGGGTATGTCTTATGTGCTGGTGCACTGTTAAGATAGAACTTAGCCGGGTTCTTAGGGTCTTCACTCTTGAACGAGATATCCTTAGCACCCATACCTATGTACATACCGTCTTTATATTTGAAGTTATATTCCTTGCCATCTACTGTAACTGTTCCGTTACCACCGATGTTAATGATACCCATCTCTCTTCTTTCAAGGAAATACTTAGCTCTAAGTTCAGCACCTGCTTCAAGAACAAGTTCCTTATTAACTGGTGTAGCAGCTCCTACTATAATTCTGTCAATCTGGCTGTAGATTGTCTTAATCTCATCAGCTACAAATAAATTCTGAATTAAAAAGTCATGTCTTAATCTGTCTGTGTCATAGTTCTTGACATCAGCAGGATTTGCTCCTGGTCTTACTTCCATTTTTATGTCTCCTTTTCTTGTTCAAATATGATTATGGATAACTTACAATAATATCATCCAGCTCATTTTATATAATATAATACCATTATTTATATATTTTTACAACTAATAATTCGTTTAATAAGCGGACTTGTCTTTACAATATCCTCTGATATTTCAAATGCTTTGATAATTAAGCCCTCTGCCTCTAATATTTTATCTTTATTGGCGGCATAGATTGTGGCAAGGCAGTCACCACATTTTACATAATCTCCGCGCTTGGCTGACAGCTTTACGCCGACAGAATAATCTATAACATCTTCTTTTGTCATTCTTCCGCCACCTAATATCATCGAGGCTTCTCCTATAAGTTCTGACTCAATTCTTTGAACATAGCCTTCTTTATCTGCTTTAACCTCTATTTTATAATTACATTCTGTAAATTCATCTAAATCGTCAAATACAGTTATATCCCCACCCTGACGTTTAATGAATTCCAAGAATTTATTATATGCACTTCCATCATCTATGGAATTCTGTAACATACCTCGTGCCTTGTCTGCATTTTCTTCTACTTTAGAAGCAATAAGCATCTGTGTGCCTAATTCAAGGCAGAGATTAATAAGGTCTTCTGGACCTTCTTTCTTTAAAGTCTTTACCGCTTCCGCAACCTCCAGTGCATTACCTACAGCAAGGCCCAGCGGTTCATCCATATCTGATATTACTGCTATTGTGTTTCTGCCAGCAAGACTTCCTATCTTAACCATCTCTTCTGCAAGTTCCTCGGCATCCTGCATATTTTTCATAAATGCACCGCTTCCGACTTTAACATCAAGCACAATTGCCCCTGCACCTGCGGCAATCTTTTTGCTCATTATACTGCTTGCTATAAGCGGTATGCTGTCAACAATGGCAGTAACGTCCCTTAAAGCATATATCTTCTTATCTGCCGGAGCAAGATTGCCTGTCTGTCCTGTAAGTGCAAGTCCTATCTCTTTAATATTATCAATAAATTCTTCTTCACTTAACTTAGTCCTGAAGCCTTTAATACTCTCTAGCTTATCAATTGTTCCGCCAGTATTGCCAAGTCCACGTCCGCTCATCTTGGCAACCTTGCCTCCACAGGCAGCTACCATTGGTGCAAGTATAAGTGTTGTCTTATCACCAACACCGCCTGTGCTGTGTTTATCTACATTAATGCCGCCTATCTCTGACAAATCCATCATATCACCGCTATGTGCCATCGCAAGCGTAAGATTGGTTGTTTCCTCATAATTCATTCCATTAAAATATATCGCCATAAGAAGTGCCGACATCTGATAATCCGGAATTGTGCCATTGGTATATTCATTAATAACATAATCAATTTCTTCTTTTGACAATGATTCATTATATTTTTTCTTGGATATTATATCAAACATTCTCATAGCTATCACTCCTCAAACAATTGATTTTTAATTGTAACACTCTGCTTTATTTTACATTTTTGTGAATTTCTGTTTCGTAACATTGTATTTGATTATATACTAACATTTTTCTGTAATTTATGCTATTATTATTAGCAGAATTCTTAAAATAAGAATGCAGGCAGCAGTTATTGCCTGCGGTTATTAATATAATACAAGGAGATATAATAATGAGTTTTGAATTTATACGAAAGCTTCCTACACCAACGGATATCAAGCGTGATTTTCCAGTTCCTGAAAGGGTTGCTGAATTAAAGAAAGAACGAGATAAAGAAATTGCCGATGTAATTACTGGCAGGTCAGATAAATTTCTTGCTATAATCGGACCTTGTTCTGCCGATAACGAGGACGCTGTATTAGACTATACATTAAGACTTAAAAAAGTTCAGGAAAAGATTGCTGACAAAGTACTAATCATTCCAAGAGTATATACTAACAAGCCAAGAACCACAGGCACTGGCTATAAAGGTATGCTCCACCAGCCTGACCCAGAGAAAAAGCCTGACCTTCTTGCTGGACTTGTTGCTATCAGAAAAATGCACATAAGAGTTATGGAAGAAACAGAACTTATGCCAGCCGATGAAATGTTATACCCTGAGAATTACTGGTTCCTTGCTGATGTACTCTCATATGTTGCCGTTGGTGCAAGATCTGTTGAAGACCAGCAGCACAGACTTACTGTAAGTGGTATGGACGTTCCTGCTGGTATGAAGAACCCTACAAGCGGTGATTTCTCAGTTATGCTTAACTCTGTAATCGCTGCTCAGGCAAAGCAGTCTTTCATATACAGAAACTGGGAAGTTGAAACACCTGGTAATCCTCTGGCTCACACTATATTAAGAGGTGCTGTCAACAAACACGGACAGAACATTCCTAACTACCATTATGAAGATTTAATAAGACTTGCCAATATGTATAAGACTAAGGATTTACTCAATCCAGCTTGTATCGTTGATGCTAACCACAGCAACTCTGGCAAAATGTATGCTGAACAGATAAGAATTACTAAAGAAGTAATTCACAGCCGCAATCATTCAAATGATGTTAAACAGCTTGTTAAGGGTGTTATGATTGAAAGTTATATTGAACCTGGCTGCCAGAAAGTCGGCGAAGGTGTATATGGCAAATCAATAACAGACCCTTGCCTTGGCTGGGAAGAATCTGAAAAGTTATTATACACAATAGCTGATATGCTCAAGTAACATTTTCAGACACCCCGGATTTACGTAGGCTTCGAACAACGTGCCTGCCAACAATAATATAAAACTGACTAATAATGCCATTGCTATTTTCCTTATATTAATATTCACATATGACCCTCTGCTGGTTTCCCATATGGATATTAGTATGAATATAGTAATGGCATATATTATATAATGTGGAAATGTCATCACTATGTATACAAACATTCCTTTTATCCCCATATTCATTACACTTACGCTCACAACCATTCCAACGCTCATTCCAATAATTCCGAAAATTATATATACTGCCGGAACTGCAACAGGTGTAATAAGCAGTAATATAAGAAGTGCAAATTCTTTTATTCTCGTTTTGAAAATATATTGCCACAACGCCACATTATTTACCTTCATATCAATAATAGATAATCTGAAATCATTATTCAGTACTCCAACCTTATCCGTTATATTTATTATTGCATAATTAGCTATCAGTGTCCCAGCAATAACTCCCACCATAACTGCCAACATATATCTGTATCGTTTTAAAAAAATCCCAGCCATATAAACGCCTCCTTATTTATCAGGTCAGGCTATTTATATGCCGGGATTTCTTTTAATATGTTTTGATTATTGAATTTAATTATTGAATTTAATCATTTGATTGTTTTAATTACTTTATTTACTTCATTTATAATGTCTGCTCATATGCAAGTATAGCAGATATTGTCTTGGAATCTTCTATTATTCCGTTCATAATCATATCTTTTAATTCCTGCAATGTATAATACTCAACATTAATATATTCTTCTTCGTCAAGCTGCTGTACTGACTTTGTAAGCTTATCAGCCACATATATATCAACCTTTTCATTGCAGAAAGCAACTGCCGTAATTATAGATATAAGCTTTCTTACATTATCAGGGTCAGCTTTATACCCTGTTTCTTCTTCCAACTCTCTTATTGCCGCAGTCTTGACAGGTTCACCCTTATTAATTCCTCCTGCTGGTATTTCAAGAGTTTCTTTATCTGGTGAATTACGAAACTGCCTTACCATAATAATTCTGCCATCATCACGAACAGCAACAACAGCCGCAGCTCCCTTATGCTCAATATGATCCCAATACACTGTCTTGCCGTCTGGTGTAACAATCGTATCTTTATAAAATTCAAGCATTGAACCTTTATACATCAACTCTCTGCCAACTCTTTTTATATGTTCCATATTGAATCCTCATTTTTATTATTTAATATTATGACACTTATCATAACATGCATCTGTGGCTTTTATGACAGCATTACGGAAATTGTGTTCTTCAAGTGCTGCTACACCAGCTATTGTTGTACCACCCGGTGAGCATACTTTATCCTTTAACACTCCCGGATGCTCGTTAGTTTCAAGAACCATCTTAGCTGAGCCAAGAACTGTCTGTGCAACTAATTTATAAGCATCATCTCTCTTAATTCCATATTTGACAGCACTATCAGCAAGTGCTTCAATAAACATATATACATATGCTGGCGAACTTCCACTTGCACATACAATAACATCCATAAGCTTCTCATCAACATAGACAATCTTTCCAAATGAATTAAAAAATCTGTCTACAACATCTCTCTGTTCAAATGAAAATTCATCTTTATTGTATGATACACCAGTCATCCCTTCTCCGACAAGAGCGGGTGTATTAGGCATTGCTCTTACAACCTTAGTATTAATTCCAAGATTATCCTTAATAGAGTCTATTGTAATTCCAGGTGCTATAGATATAACAACGCTGTCTTCTCTTATGACATTAACTATATTCTTCATTACAGCACTATATACCTGTGGCTTAACTGCTAATACTATATACTGGGCATTGTTAGCACACTCTGCATTGCTCTCAGCATATTTGACACCTGTTTCATCACTTATTCTTTTACATTTATCAAGGTCTGGACAGGTAAATATAATATCTGATGGTTCAAATACATTAAGGACACCTTTAAGCATAGCATATCCCATATTACCCATTCCAATAAAGCCTATCTTTGCCATACTGCCTGCTCCTTTCAGGATTTAGTTTTAATTTTTATCAACATTTTATTAATGTTCTTCTATTAAATTACTTCTGCTCAAGAAGCTTTTCTACACTTACTAATTTTGTACATAATACAAATAATTCTGCTGCTTCAGACATTTCCTCTGGTGTAGGGAAAGATGGTGCAATTCTTATATTGCTGTCCTTAGGATCTTTTCCATAAGGGAATGTAGCACCTGCGTTTGTAAGGATAACACCTGCTTCTTTACACTTTGCAACTATTGCCTTAGCGCAGCCTTCCATAGCATCAAATGATATGAAGTATCCTCCTCTTGGCTCTGACCAAGTACCAATTCCAAGACCTGTAAGTTCATCTTCAAGCACCTTTAAAGTAGCTTCAAACTTTGGACGCATAAATTCAGCGTGCTTCTTCATATGTTCCTTAAGACCTGCAACATTCTTGAAATATCTTACGTGTCTTAACTGGTTAATCTTATCGTGACCAATTGTCTGAATTGTCATCTGCTTCTTAATATCAGCTACATTATCCTTTGATGTTGCAAGTGCTGCCACACCTGAACCTGGGAATGTAACCTTAGATGTAGAGGCAAATTCAAATACCATGTCTGGATTTCCAGCTTTCTCACATTCAGAAATAATATCAAGGATTTCATCCTGCTTGTCATCATAAAGATGATGAATAACATATGCATTATCCCAGAATATTCTAAAGTCCTTAGCTGCTGGCTTTAATGCTGCCATTCTCTTTACTGTCTCATCTGAGTATGTGTAGCCTTGAGGATTTGAATACTTAGGTACACACCAGATACCCTTAATAGACTCATCTTCGCTTACAAGCTTCTCTATCATATCCATATCAGGTCCATCAACAGACATTGGAATATTAATCATTTCAATCCCAAATCTTTCTGTTATAGCAAAATGTCTGTCATAGCCTGGAACTGGACAGAGCCACTTTACTTTATCAAGCTTGCACCAAGGTGTATTTCCAAGAATACCGTGTGTATACGCTCTTGATACCTGATCATACATAATATTAAGACTTGCATTACCATATATAATAACGTGTTCAGGTGTTGTTCCCATCATATCTGCCATAAGCTTCTTAGCTTCAGGAATTCCATCAAGAACACCATAATTTCTACAATCTGTTCCGTCCTCTGACTTTAAGTCAGATGAACTATTGATTACATCAAGCATATCCATTGTTACATTAAGCTGCGTTGCTGATGGCTTACCTCTTGACATATTAAGGTTAAGTCCCTTAGCCTTTGCTTCCTTGTATCTTTCATCAAGTTCAGCCTTTAACTGTAATAACTGTTCTTTGCTCATTTCGTTGTACTGCATATTAATCCTCCATTTCATAATTAAAAGGTCTTAAATACTATACTATGAAGATGATTTTTTAGCAATAGTTTTCACATTATATTTATGAATTTTGATTAAAAATATTAATTAATTAGACATTTTTAAGAATTTTATTAATAAAATTAAGTGTTAGCTTAATATTATTAAGTCAGCCTTTGAATTTTATACTAAGAATTACATTTCAATAAACATTGTATATGGCTGCCATATATTATATTTATGGCATATTAACAGTTAAAATCAAAAGGTAATTTAGTCTATGCAACAATTCTACACCAATAAATGCCTATACATTAGTATAAAGCGAAATATTATAGTAAATACTAACACAAAATATAAAAAAAGAAGCTGCCAAGAATTCTGAATTCTTGGTAGCTTCTATGGTTCTTTAAATATGTTCGTAATTATTGTACATAATAAGGATATAGCATTACTTAGAGACTATAGGTATTATAATAAGCTTGGCAAAGAAAAAGAAATTAACAAAATCAAAAAGAAACGAATGGCGTTAGAATCTAAGAATTATCCTAAGAAAATCTCAATTGGTGATATAATTTATTTACAGTGCGGTTTTGGATATTGCGGTGAAATAAATACTAATCATTACGCTATCGTTATGAGTGAAATTAAAAATCAAATGTATTTCATCATTCCACTATCTAGTGACGAATTAAGAATGCTCCCATATTATTTAGAAGGATTAAATCTTCCAAATGCGGAATATGATGAAAATAAACTATCTTATGTAAGGTTTGATCAGGCAAGGTTTGTACATTATAGAAGAATAGAGAATATCATGGTAAATGATAAAATATTGACTAGAAAAGTAAAGCCAGAAGATATGATTGAAGTAAATAAGAAATTTTTGGAATTTATGAATTTTCAGTTAACAAAATGAGATAGTTGAGTATAATAAAAAAATGTCAGTAAAGTTGTTTGCACCCGCTTTCAACTTGTAATATTATAAAACAATCAATTAAGGACTGCCTATGTTAAGGGCGGTCTTTTTCGTTGTTCAAAAAAGCAAATGTATTCACACCTGCTCTTCTATCCTTGTCCATGCACAAAATAAAAGACTTATCTTTCGACAAGTCTTCTACTCTTCTATCCTAATTCATTCCGGATAATCAGAACATATGTTTAGATAGTTGGCATAGTGGTTCTCCTATTTATTCCGATTTTGTATACTCTTTAGTAAATAAACCATCATCTACAATATACATTAAGATAGTCCAATTACCATCGGAATCTGCTTGGTAAATATAATAGTAAATAAAAATACATAGTATTTAATAAGCCAACATCTGTGTAGCTCTCGTCTCAGGCTACCAATCTCTTATTCTATCTACACGGATAAGAGCGATAGTGTTCGCACACGTACTCAATTCTGCCGAATCTCATACGCTTATATGCACGAACATGAACCAACTTTAAAAAATCGTAGTTATGCACTCAAATCACCTCCTCAAAGACGAGAAGATGTTGGTTTATTAAATACTATGTATAAATTTTTCTATTTTTTATTTATTAGACTATTAGCCTTATTTACAGCAAAATCAATTTCTATAAAATGAATTAGAGTATTTATGAATAATTTTAAATCCTCTATATCATATTCTGGATTTTTACGGAAATAGTGGGTTTCATCATTACCAATCCAGATAGATGCTTTTGCAATAGTTTTTATTTGTCCTTCAAGTTTATTAACGCAATTGCCAAGATCCATTTTGATAATAGCATCTTTATCTTGATGTTTTATTTTTATAAGGTAGTCTTTTATTAAATATTCCAAAGCTTTTCTGTAACCAATTCCTGCAAGACCATAAATTTCTATATTGGATTCAGCAACTGAAGCCTGATTATATAATGAAACAAATGTTGGAGATAACTCATTTATGTTATCAGAAAACGAAATCTCTTTTGCATTTTTTGGAAAGACGCTATCCAATCGTAAATCTGATATTCCTCTATTACTGATATATCTTGCCGTATATATCGAGTGGCAACTTGTGCAATACAATGCAGTATATGTATAAATTGTATGTGGCAAATCAGTATGAGGAACTGCAAATCCTTCCAAAAATGTTGGACTTGTCGCAATTCCACAACAAGGGCATTTTCCGACTTCTTCCACTTCTATTTCAATCAAATCAGAAGGTTCGTTTTGGGTAAGTTTTCCATTATAATGAACTTTATATTTTTGTTTCATTAGTATCACACCTATCTATAAGTATTATGGTATATTTTACCATACAGAGGACGAACAGGATAGTTTAAAACATATGTTTTGTAAAATATGTACAAAACTAGAATTTACTTCCACAATTATTACATTTCCAAGTTTTACCTAAATCGCCTGCACCGAAGATACCAAACAGACCTACTTTTGCAACTTTACCGACATTTGATATTTTGGATAAATTGGTACTATTGCATATAGGACACTTAGGTTTATTAGCATTTTCTTGTTCTTCACGCTTTTGCTTCCCAAGATTGAAATAGTAATCTGCTTCTGCTCCACGCATAGATTCCTCGAATTTACGCTTTTCTTCGGCTTCTTCTTCGGGAGTTAGCTTTTGACCAGCTTTTTTGCCTGTTAGTCGTGTATATTCATCATAACGGAAACTATAATAAAAATCTGGATCACCCATGCCATATTTTCTATAAAGTTCTTCGTTAAAATATGGTGAATTTTCGACTTCTAAACGGATTTTAACTTCATATTCATCTTTTTCATCTTCGGTCATTTGTTCATATTGTTCGCCTGTTACACCATCCTCTCTAAGCATTTCACCTGTTGCACCACAAGTAGCACAACTTTCTGGATATAATTCATATTCTTCAGATGTGTCCGAACAAATATCGCAACATCGTAAACAATACCTCATATATCAATCTCCTCTCACAAGTTTATATGAGTATAATAACACTAATCAATATATCTCACAATATTAAAGTATTAACGATAGGAAAAATACTAGCTGACAATTGGGGTATTACTGATAAATTAGGTGGAACTAAAAACTTTACTGAAGTTGAAAAACTTGCTACTTTAAGTATAGATAAAATTTTTGAGTTAAGTAATGCTATTAAAAATGCTAAAGGTGATACTATTCAGCTTCAGAAGGTATTAACCGAAACTTTTGAAGATGGTAAGTATTCAAAGGTAAATGGTCTTGAAGGATACATTAAAAAGAATGATGTACTTAAAAGAGAATCTATTAATGAACTTATTACTAAGCAGAATTATGAGAACATCGCAAAACAGTCTTTCAGTTTTCAAGGTATTAATGCTAATATTAAAGAATATAACAATCTATTAAAAAGTTCTACAAAAGAGGGATTTCAAACCCTCTTATTAATATATTCTCACTACTCTTCTATCATCCGAATCTTATTTAGAATTTACTTCCACAATTATTACATTTCCAAGTTTTACCTATATCACCTGCACCGAAGATGCCAAACAGACCTACTTTTGCAACTTTGCCGACATTTGACAACTTGGATAAATTGGTACTATTGCATATAGGACATTTAGGTTTATTAGCATTTTCTTGTTCTTCACGCTTTTGTTTCCCAAGATTAAAATAATAATCCGCTTCTGCTCCACGCATAGATTCCTCGAATTTACGCTTTTCTTCGGCTTCTTCTTCGGGAGTTGGTTTTTGACCAGCTTTTTTGTTACCAGTCAGTCTTGTATATTTGTCATAACGAAAACCGAACCAGAAATCAGGATTACCAAGGGCTAATTCTTTATATGATTTTTCGTTAAAATATGGTGAGTTTTCAACTTCTAATTGAATTTTAACTTCATATTCATCTTTTTCATCTTCGGTCATTTGTTCATATTGTTCTCTTGTTAAACCATCATCAACAATATGAGTGCTACCACAATTGCAACAATAGTCTTCATAGAACCAACAACAATCTTCTGCTCTAATAAAACAGCATGATAAACAATATTTCATATATATTTACCTCTCTCACTTAATATATAAAATATAATATCATTTTTATATATATACTGCAATATTTTCAGCATATAATTAACGATAGGAAAAATTTTAGCTGATAATTGGGGTATTACTGATAAATTAGGTGGAACAAAGAATTTTAAAGAAGTCGAAAAATTATCTACATTAGATTTTAAAAATTTCAAAGAATTAGAAAATACCATCGCCAATGCTAAAGGCGATACAATTCAACTTCAGAAGGTATTAACTGAAACCTTTGAAGATGGTAAGTATTCAAAAGTAAATGATCTTGAAGAATATATTAAGAAAAATAAAACACTTGATAGAGGTTCTATCAATGAACTTATTACTAAACAGAATTATGAGAACATTGCAAAACAGTCTTTCAGTTTTCAAGGTATTAATGCAAATATTAAAGAATATAACAGTCTCTTAAAGAGTTCTGTAAAAGAGAGTAATGCTTTTGCTGAAATTGTTGCTTCTCATAATATGAAACTTGGTAATTATCTTATAAGTCTTAATGGTGCAAATGCTGGACTTGGTGGATATATCAAGAGTCTTGGTATTGCAAAATTAAAGACAATTGCATTATCAATTGCTACTACTGCCTTAAATATGGTCATAGGTGCTATAGCTTCTGCTATTGCTTCATTCATTATAAAAGGTATTTCCAATATAATAAATAGTGCCGAGAATATGAAAAAAGCCGTAGATGATATGGTTACATCATATAATGATAGTTTGAAGACTCTTGAATCACACAAAAAGACTATCAATGACATAAAAGATGATTATGAAACCTTATCAAAAGGTGTTGATGAATTAGGCAACAATGTTTCACTTACGACTGATGAATATAAAAAATATCAAGACATTTGTAACCAGATTGCCGATATTTACCCTTCTTTGATAGCAGGACATACTTCTGAGGGTAATGCAATATTAACCTTAAAGGGCAATGTTGAAGCTTTAACAAAAGCATATAAAGATGAACAGAAAGCAGCCGCTGCAAGTGTTATAAGTGGCAGTGATAAGGAAAATACCAATGTAGTCAAGAATTATAAAAACGAATCAAAAACTGGCATAAAAAGTGCCTTTAAATCTGCTTTTACATTTAATTCTGATAAATCTATGGTGAATGGATTATCAACAACTCAAAAGATATCTTATCTCAAAAGAGCTACAACTCTATCTACTAATGACTTAAAAAACAAATCGGGTTCTATAGGCTCAGATAATGTATTTAGAAGTTTATTAAAGACATATGGATTAGATACTGATAGCACTGACCAAGAGGTTACTACTATCATTCAGAATATGAAAGCTGATTTATCAACTTATCAGGCTGAAGTTGATGAAGCAATGAAAGGAATTAAAACTAAAGCGAATGCGTATTTTATATATAATTCAGATTATGATAATTTGAATGACGAACAAATAAATCAAATAAGTTCCTTAATTGATAAGTCATTAACTGAAGAAATCGCTGACACTTTTAATAAAGATTCTGATATCAATAGTAAATTTGTACAAAAAATCATTGATGGTATCGAGAATAATAAAGAGGGTATTTATAATGCATATAAGTCTTTATTGACAATTGATCCTAATAACATGGGTGATGTATCAAAAGATAAGCAAGCAATTGATAATTACATTAAGAAAATTGCTGATTATATTGGAACGGATGCAGATTCTTTAAAAAAAGGTCTTGGTTATGATGTAGCTGATAATATATCTCAACAGTATAATAATATCATAAAAGAAGCTACTAAAAAATCAAAAGAAGAAGCTATAAAAGATGCCGAGAAAAATCTTCAAGACGAATATGATAAAATTTCATCATCAGAATTTAATCTTGGAAAATATAAAGATCAAATTAAAAATGGCACTCTTCCATCACAATATGGCAATGTCGATATGGATAATCGTCAGATTATTGATTGGAACATTGAAAATATTGAAAAATGGAAAGATGCATTACAAGACATTCAATATTATGATGATGATGGTAATTTCATTGATTCATATTATGACCAATTAAAAAAAAGTGTAGAAAATGGTTATTCAAGTATAGATACTGTATTTGGAGATATGATGGATCATATCGAAGGATATGGCGATATTACTGCTCTCGCATTTTCTCATATTGTCAATAATGATGATGGTACATTTGAATTCTTAGGTCAAAAGACTGCTGAAGAATATTTATATGGTATTCTTGATGTTGCAAAGCAAGATGGGGATATGTCTATTGATCATATCTTAGAATTAGATAAAAAGGGCATAGAGGATACTGCCGTATATAACAATCAGGGTGAACAGATTGGTCAAACTTATGTACATGGTATTATTTCTGGATTTAATGATAATGCTGGTGATATATCTAAATTAACTCATTTTTCAGGCAAATATGGTGCTATTCAAATAGCAAAAGATGCAATAGAAGAAGCTAAAAATTCTGAACCTGATTTTGATTGGGATTCATGGTTTAAAGAACATTCCGTAAATACTCAAGAAGAAATTGACAATTGGAAAGAAATTACTTCTTCTGCTAATAGTGCCGCAGAAGCAAGGGAAAAATATGCTAAACAGGCAAACACTTTCAAAGAAACTAAATTATTCGATATGGGGAGTGATAACGCCACGTCAACATTAAGTAAGCTAAATTCTCAATTGGATGAAATTCAATCTGCTTATTCTACCTTATCTTCTGCTATTTCTGAATACAATAGTAATGGACAATTATCAATAGATACAATGCAGTCAATTATCGCATTAGGTGATAATTGGTTGGATTAATGGTTCATTTAATATAGAAACTGTCTATGATGATGACCTTAAAGAAGCTATATCTGATTGCCAGGATTTATATGATAAGGCACAAGACGCTGCCGATGCTGTACAATCATTAAACATTGAGATTAGACAGCTTACTAAGAGTAGATTTGACAATGTAGCAAGTCAGTTTGAGGGTGTTATAGGTAAGATAACTGCTATTCGTGACCTTTATGGCAAAGAAGATGACCTTATGCAATCGCAAGGTTGGTTTGCTTCTACTCTGCTTAATAATTCTATGATGGAACAAGAACAGAAGAATCTTGAAAAGCTTGAACAGGAAAGAGATGCACTTACAAAAGCTCTTAATTCTGCTATGGCTTCAGGTAAGATTGAAGCTGAATCAGAAGACTGGTATTCTATGCAAGCATCTATAGATGATGTTACTTCTTCTATATTTGATGCTAAAAAAAGAACTATGATGACATTATGAAGCAGGCACAGAGAGATCCAAAGTTTGAATTAATGATTCAAGAAATGACGATAGGACAAACACTTGGACGTAATTCTCTTAATAAATTGACATTTAGATAATATTGCAAGGCACATTCTTAATTGTATGTGCCTATGTGATTATAAGTATGGTTTTATAAATATAATATATGTTCTTGTAGATATTTGTCAATTATTGGTATATAATGGAGATATTAAATACTAATGATTGGAGAATTATATGAAATTATATCATGGTACTATTTCTACTGGAGCTGAGAATATAATTAACAATGGCATAAAACTAGATCACGGAAAACCAAAAGTTGATTTTGGACAAGGTTTTTATACTACTCCATCATTTAATTTTGCCATGAGTACAGCTATAAATAAGGCAAATAAGACAAATGCTTATAATCGTCAACTAAATGTAAAACCTTATGTATTAACATATGATTTTGATTTCAAAAAAGCAAAAAAGAATTGTAATGTATTGTCTTTTTCAGAAGCAGATATAAAATGGGCGCAATTCATCATTAACAATAGAAATGGATTTGATTATATGGATTCTATTAATTCCCATTTTCATAATATATATCACAACTATGATATTGTGCAAGGGTCTATTGCCGATAAAGATATTGTTTTATTAGCCAAAAGCTTGAATACTTTAAAAGAAAAAGTTAAGCCAGATGATATAGATAATATGTTATATAACTTTATTACCAAACAAATATCTTTTCATACACATAAAAGTTTAAATTATATACAGTTGACAAGATGTGATATAATAGAGAAAAAGAAAGGAGATGTTGTAAATGAATAATTTATCAATAGAAAAATATAAATTTTATTTAATGGAACAATTAGTTGAAGATTATAATATATCTCAACTAGAAGCACAACATATAATTGCGAAATCCACTATAAATAAAATGTTAAAGACTTCTCCTAATTTTATAATGCATTACTCAATTGAAGATATGGCAGAAGAAATATGGAATGAATATATAGGAATTCCTATGGAAATGTAATATTTTTAAGAGCAGGACTATCTCCTGCTCTTTTCACATTCACAATTAAATATATTTAAGATTTTATAGACACACTGGCTTCGGCTGGTGTGTCTTATTTTAATTATGGAGAAATTATTAAGCATATTAAAGAATGTCAAGATTAAAGATTGGAGAATATAAGATGTCAAACAAATTAATAAAGAGTAAAAGTAAATATGACAAGGAACTAGAATATTATAAAAAGCATTCTATTTTACTTGAAAAAGAAAATATTGATTTAAAAAACAGGAATGATGAAATACTTATTTCCTTTGCTATAAAAAACCCTTCAGAGGCTTATGATAATCTTTCCTTATTAATTGAAAAGACAAGAATATCTAAGAGTGTATATGAAAAGTTATGTATGAAATATGATGACCGAATTAAGGTTTTAAACGAACAAATAGCCGAACTAGATAAAGTCAAAAAAGAATATATTAAAAAAATGGAAGCATTTGAAAAACAATATCAAAAAATGCTTGATAACTTATTAAAAAAATAAAATATTAAAAAGGATGGTGAAAATATGTTTACTGATTTTCAATATGGTGATGAGCTGGCTAGTGATTATGGCTTATATGTAGTTAAATTTGATTCTTCTTCTGGTGGTAGTGAAACTATTTCTTCTGGCTCTACTCTAACATTTAACACTGTTAAATCAGTCGGACAAGATATTTCTGAATTATATGGAAGTACATATGATGAAGACTACCCTTTCACTATTCAATTATGCCGACTAGACAATCATTGCAACCCTATTCCTCTTATGCCAGAAGAATATGGAGCTATCAATAGATGGTTGAATAGAAAATATTATGAAGAATTTAAAATTAATAAAGAAGGTTATGAAAATATACGATTTTATGGATCGTTTAATATACCAGCAATAAAAATTAATGATGAAATTTATGGAATTGAATGTACATTTAATTCTAATGCACCTTATGCTTTTGCTAAAGAAAGAACTCATACTTTTTCTAACGTAAAATCTTTTTATATATATGATGATTCAGATGAGGTTGGAGAGATATATCCTTATACGGTTATAACTTGTAATGAAGCAGGTAATCTTACTATTACTAATTCAGCAGATAACGAATTATGTATTATGACCGTTATGAAAGATCTGGTGAGCCTAACTACCGTAATGGTACGAAATCCAAGACTGTCCGCAGTAAATATGGCGAATTTCAAGTAGATGTACCTCAGGATCGTCAGAGTTCTTTTGAGCCGTAGGTGCTTCCAAAACGTCAGAAAGATATTTCTTAGATTGATGACAAGATTATCTCAATGTATGCAAAGGGAATGACCACATGACAGATTTCAGAAACCATAGAGGATATTTACGGCTTTGAAGTAAGTGAAGGAATGGTATCGGATATCACAGATAAACTCCTTCCACGAATCGAGGAATGGCAGAATCGTCCTTTGTCCCCTGTGTACCCTATTGTTTTTATTGATGCGGTACACTTTTCTGTACGTGATGATGGTGTGATCAGGAAACTTGCAGCATATGTGGTGCTTGGTATTAATGAAGATGGTATGAAAGAAGTTCTAAGCATTGTTGTTGGCGAAAATGAAAGCAGTAAGTACTGGCTGTCTGTCCTGAACAGCTTAAAGAATCGTGGAGTTCAGGACATTCTCATTCTCTGCTCTGATGGTTTGACCGGTATCAAGGATGCAATCTCTACGACATTTCTCAAAACGGAGCAGCAGCGTTGTATTGTACATATGGTGAGAAACACGCTTAAATACGTTGCAAACAAGGATATGAAAGCATTTGCAAAAGATTTAAAGACAATCTATACCGCCGCAGATGAAGAAGCCGCAAGAAAGCAGTTAGAGTCTGTAACAGAAAAAAGGTCTGCCCAGTATCCAAGTGCGATGAATCGCTGGCACGAAAACTGGGATGCAATATCCCCAATCTTCAAGTTTTCCAAGGAGGTTCGTACCGCATTTTACACTACAAATGCCATAGAATCACTGAATTCCTGCTATCGTAGATTGAATAAGCAACGCAGTATATTTCCAAGATCTCAGGCACTTATGAAAGCCCTATATCTGGGAACTTTCGAGATCGCAAAAAAGTGGACAATGCCAATCAGGAACTGGGGAAAAGTTCGTGGCGAGCTGGAAATTATGTACCCTGACCGGATGCTGATATAGCAACAAAAACTGGAATATCAAGAGTAAATATACGCCCAGATTTTCTGGGTGCTCTTGACATACCAGCTTATTTTTACTATTAAATAAACAACGGCTTAATAGCAGAAACCTCTATCAAGCCGCATCAATTATCATAGAAGATCTAAATTTACAGAAAAAATTTCACTCCCGTCTTTTTTATCTATTGTTGGAATATGTTTAGATGATTTTTTAAGATGGAAATTCTTTAGAAAAGAAAAACCTAGATACAAAATATTTTAATGTAATTAATTTGAGGGATACTAGAAATTAATCTAATATCCCTATTTTTTACATATATATTTTTAAGGTTTGGTCTTGACACCAATTTAGCACCAATTGTTCCGTATCATATAGTATAATACAGTAAATTATAGTAAATAATAAAAAGAAAAATGCTAGGAAATATCTAACTTCCTAGCATTTTCTATGGTTCTTTAAATATGTTCGTAATTACTTAGCGTAATCAACAGCTCTTGATTCTCTTACAATACTAACTTTAATCTGTCCTGGATATTCCATCTGATTTTCAATCTGTTTAGAAATATCCCTTGCAAGTAATACCATATCTGAATCACTAATCACTTCAGGAACAACCATTACTCGAACCTCTCTACCTGCCTGAATAGCAAAAGACTTCTCAACTCCCTTATATGAGTTGGTAATATCTTCTAATTGTTTTAATCTGTTTGTGTAAGTTTCTAACGTCTCTCTTCTAGCACCAGGTCTTGCGGCTGAGATTGTATCAGCAGCTTGTACAAGACAGGCTATTAAACTTTCTGGTTCAACGTCACCATGATGAGCTTCTACCGCATTAATAACAAGTGCTGATTCCTTGTATCTTCTACAGAGGTCAACACCCAACTGAATATGTGAGCCTTCCATTTCATGGTCGACAGCTTTACCTATATCATGTAATAAACCAGCTCTCTTTGCCATCTTTACATCAAGACCTAATTCGCTGGCTAACAATCCTGTAATCTGAGCTACTTCAATTGAATGTTTTAATACATTCTGACCATAACTGGTTCTGTATCTTAACTTACCAAGTAAGCGAACCAATTCAGGATGAATTCCATGGACACCAACCTCAAGGGTTGCAGCTTCACCTTCTTCTTTAATTAATGTTTCAACTTCTTTCTGGGCTTTTTCAACCATCTCCTCAATTCTTGCTGGATGAATCCTTCCATCAAGAATAAGCTTCTCAAGAGCGATTCTTGCAATCTCCCTTCTAATTGGATCAAAGCCTGATAAAACTACAGCCTCAGGTGTATCATCAATTATAAGTTCTACACCAGTAAGTGTTTCAAGAGTTCTTATATTACGACCCTCTCTACCAATAATGCGGCCTTTCATTTCATCATTAGGAAGCTGTACAACTGATATAGTTGTCTCGGCAACGTGGTCAGCGGCACATCTTTGAATTGCATTAACCACTAATTCCTTTGCCTTTTTATCTGCTTCCTCTTTTGCCCTGCTTTCTAATGTCTTAACCATTACAGCAGTATCATGTTTAACTTCATCTTCAACAGTTTTTAATAGATATTCTTTTGCCTGTTCGGAGGTTAATCCAGAGATTCTTTCAAGTTCCTGCTGTCTTTTCTTTTCAAGTTCGTCAACCTTCTGTCTTTGTTTACCAAGTTCTTCTTCTTTTCTGGTAATACCTAAGTCACGCTTCTCTACTGCTTCAATCTTTCTGTCAAGAGTTTCTTCTTTAGAAAGGACTCTCTTCTCGTACTTCTGAATTTCTGCACGTCTTTCCTTAGTCTCTTTCTCAAGCTCATTCTTAGTCTTTAAAGATTCTTCTTTAACTTCTAAGAGTGCCTCTTTCTTCTTAGTCTCAGCCGCTTTCAACGCTTCATCTATTATTTCTCTGGCTCTTTCGTTCGCATTGCCAATCTTTTCATCATTGCTTTTATTGATGGCTTTACTAGATACAACCCAGGTAATAGGTGCGACTATCACAAGTGTAACAAAAAATGTGACAACTGCCGGAATAAATGACACAGGAGCACCTCCTTATTAAGTTTTCATTGTACAAAAATACAACATACTAATATTATACTCTAAACGGCATTATGTCAAGGTTACATCAACCTAACTTGTCATTATCTTGCATATATTATCCGGCCTATTAATACTCATTAGTATCATATACCATATCAAGTGCTTTATTGATATCATCAAGCCTAAAGCCCTTTCTGTAAAGTGAAGCTTTTAATTTCTGTAATTGATTATAATCTTTAATATCAATTGAATTAATCTTTTTATTGATATGTCCGATTATTACATTAATCTCCTTTGCATAATCATCTTCCTCACAATAAAATTCATCACAGGCTTCTTTAATAATATCAGCAGAAACACCAAGCTTTAACAAAGATGTCTCAATCACACGCCTTGATTTAGAAGATGACCTCGATATTATATAATTATCAGCAAATCTTCTGTCATCAATATAACCATATGAATATATATATGCTACAGTCTTATCAATACAGCACTTAGGATAACCATTAGCCTGTAGCTTCTCCCTTAGCCTGCCTTCTGTATAATCGTGGCTCTTAAGCAGAGCCATCGCCCTTATCTTAGCTCTTTTAGTAAGTATAGTTATTATCTCATTGTAAATATCGGACATAATAACACTGTCCACTTTAATCTGATACTTTCTTATCTCTGAGTTATATAAAACGAACGCAGGTTCGTAATTAACAAATACTCTCCTGCGTTGTTTATTAACATCGACAATCGAAGTGACTAAATATTGTATATCTGAAGAAACTTCATCATTATACATTTACTTCTTCCGCCTCTTTCTCGCCAGTCTTTTTCTTAGACTTAGCTTTAGTATCTTCTGCTTCTGCCGTATCAGCTTCTTCACCTATTCCATAATGGGCACGAACTTTCTTATCTATCTCATCCTTTAATTCCGGATTGTTAAGAAGAAACTGCTTAGCATTCTCTCTACCCTGTCCAATCTTCTCTCCATTATATGAAAACCAAGCTCCACTCTTCTGTACAATTCCCACATTAGAAGCTAAATCAATTAAATCGCCCTCTGTTGATATTCCTTTACCAAACATTATATCAAATTCCGCTTCCCTGAATGGAGGTGCAACCTTGTTCTTAACTATCTTAACCCTTGTACGGTTACCAATAACTTCTCCACCAGACTTTAATGTCTCTATCTTACGGACATCTAGTCTTACAGACGCATAGAACTTAAGTGCACGTCCACCTGTGGTTGTCTCTGGGTTACCGAACATAACTCCAACTTTCTCTCTTAACTGGTTGATAAATATAACAACACAATTATTCTTGCTTACAACAGGAGTAAGCTTTCTTAAAGCCTGTGACATAAGTCTTGCCTGTAAACCTACATGTGAATCACCCATATCACCATCAATCTCAGCCTTAGGTACAAGTGCAGCTACTGAATCGACAATAACGATATCAATAGCACCAGATCTTACCATTGTCTCACATATCTCAAGTGCCTGCTCACCACTGTCGGGCTGTGATATATATAAATTATCAATATCTACACCTATATTCTTAGCATATACAGGGTCAAGTGCGTGCTCTGCATCTATAAATCCAGCTATACCGCCACGCTTCTGAACTTCTGCAACCATATGAAGTGCTACTGTTGTCTTACCTGATGATTCAGGACCATATATCTCAACAACTCTTCCCTTAGGCACTCCACCTAAACCAAGTGCTATATCAAGGCTTAATGAACCTGTCGGAATACATTCAACATTCATATTAGTAGCTGAATCACCAAGCTTCATTACAGAACCCTTACCAAACTGTTTCTCAATATTAGAAATCGCAGCATCAAGTGCTTTCATCTTATCTTCATTATTAACCAATTATAAATACCTCCATATCAATGAACATTCGTTCGCCTTTAATGATAATATTATATACTGTGTCATTTGTCAATAGATTTTCGAACATTCATTCTGTAAAAATAGTAAATTTAATTAAACACTGTATATATTCACCTGAAATCTATACCAGCCAGTACATTACAGCGTTGCAAAACGTTAATCATAATCCAGGCCAATTATATAATGTCAACTTAACTTAAAATCTAATTACAACCTAATTCAGCTTAATCCAAATCAATTCAACCTAATTCAAATTATAATTGCAGTCTTAGACCAAGTCTTAATTATTATTACTATGTAACATATTGGATACATATATCCTATCATATATCGTCCTTTATGTAAAGATATAAATAGTATTTTATCAATATATTTTCATTGATATAATAACATTTATATCATTTCAAATTACAGATTAAATATTATTTTAAATCGCACTTCAAATCATATTAAATATAATCTTAAATCGTACTTCAAATCATATTAAATATAATATCAAATTATACTTCAATCATATCCTGCAAGCCTATACCTGCGACAATTCTTCCAGTATCATATTCAGAGCTTCCTCACAGGCTTTTTTACGTACAGTCTCCCTGTCACCTGTAAAGTTGAATTCTTTAGCATAGCTCCTGCAATTATGTGCTATTCCAATATATACAAGACCTACAGGTTTATCGTCTTCCATAGACGGACCTGCAACACCTGTCACTGATACAGCTATATCCGCATTGGCGGCTTTTAATGCTCCGTCTGCCATTTCACAGGCTGTATTACTGCTCACCGCTTTATATCGTTGCAGTGTATCATTGCTGACACCAAGTATTTTGTGCTTAGCTTCATCGCAATAAGTAATATAGCCTTCGTGAAATATTTCTGATGCACCGCTTACATTTACAATTGAAGATGCAACCATACCGCCTGTGCAGGACTCAGCAGTTGTCAGCAGGCAGTTGCACTCTTTTAATTTCTTAACAACTTCTTCCTCTAATTTCATATTTCGTTTCGACTCCTTTTATTAATCCCTTCATAATTCAACAATGGTTCGGATGCACAATACACCCGAACCATCATCTGCAAATATTAACCATAAACATTTAACACATAAAAACATCGAATAGCTATTCCATATCAATCAGCAATTAACAATCACCTCTGTTTATTAATTAATCTGTCTTTATCAATTTTTAATAAAACAGCTTATCAATATCAACTAATTATTAGAACCCTCTATAAAGATTTTATAATTCTTTACAATATAATCAATCAGTGAAACAACCGTAAGTATAAGGGCAATATATGTGACTACCATATTAACAACCCCGCTAAATGGATAATTCAGGTCTAATATAAGAAGAATTATCATTATCATCTGGAAAGTTGTCTTAAACTTGCCCCAGTAGCTTGCTGCAATAACAACACCATTATCAGCCGCGATAAGCCTGAAACCACTTATTATAAATTCTCTTGCAATAATAATTATTACAATCCAGGCAGCAACTTTATCAAAGTCCACAAGTGCAATAAGTGCCGAACACACTAAAAGCTTATCAGCAAGTGGATCCATAAACTTTCCAAAGTTAGTTACAAGGTTATACTTTCTTGCAATCTTTCCATCAAGAAAATCTGTAATGCTTGCAAGTATAAATATTGCCGCAGCTGCTATATTTCCAGCCATTCCCAATCCTGGTATATATAATACAACAAGAAATACAGGAATCATAATCATTCTTAAAATTGTTAATTTGTTAGGTAAATTCATAATACTCTCCATTCCTACACTTCTGCATATAATCTTACTGCATTGTGCATATTAATATCTGTGATGTTAATTATTCAACAATAGTTCCAATAAGATCATATTCGGTTGAGCCTGTAATCTTAACATCAATGAAATCACCTGACATAAGCTCTCTGTCACATTCAACAAATACAAGACCATCAACATTAGGTGCATCTTTGTATGAACGTCCAACATATGTATTATCTTCTGGTATAAAGCCTTCAATCATAACTCTCACAATTCGTCCAATCATAGCGGCTGACCTGTCTGCTGATATTTCCTGCTGTAACTGCATTAACTCATCTCTGTATTTTTCCTTAATCTCTTCATCAATCTGGTCAGGCATCTGTGCGGCTACAGTATCCTCTTCTCTTGAATATGTAAATACACCTAATCTATCAAACTCACACTCATCTATAAACTGCATAACTTCCTCGTGATCCACATCTGTCTCACCAGGAAAGCCTGTAATAAGTGTAGTTCTTAAGGCAATATCAGGAATCTCCCTTCTAAGCTTTGCAACAATATCTGTAAGCTCCTGCTTTGAAGTTCTTCTACCCATACGCTTAAGAATATTGTCGCTTGCGTGCTGTATAGGCATATCAAGATAATGACAGACCTTTGGCTCATTTTTAATAGCTTCTATAAGCTCATCATTAATCTCTTCCGGATAACAGTAAAGAATTCTTATCCATTCAAGTCCTTCTATTAAGCCAAGATTATGTAAAAGCTTAGGAAGCGACTTCTTTCCATATAAATCAACTCCATAAAGAGTTGTTTCCTGTGCAACAAGTATAATCTCTTTAACACCGCCCTCAACGAGCTTCTTAGTCTGGTTAACAAGATACTCAATAGGAAAGCTTCTAAAGCTTCCCCTTACCTTAGGTATTACACAGTAAGTACAGTGCTTATCACAACCCTCTGCAATCTTTAAATACTCATAATAACCCGGGGTTGTCACAATTCTATCAGCTTCAACCATTGGCATTCTGTTCGCATCTTCAACAAAATTAGATATGCCCTTTTCTTCAAGTACAGAATTAATCATATCAGCAATCTTATCATAAGAAGATGTTCCAACGAATGCATCTACTTCCGGAATTTCCTTAATAATCTCATCCTGATATCTGTGTGCAAGACAGCCTGCAACTACAAGCACCTTACATCTGGCATCTTTCTTATGTTCTGCCATCTCAAGTATTGTATTAATACTTTCCTGCTTGGCATCGCCTATAAAACAGCAGGTATTAATTGCTATAATATCAGCTTCCCATTCATCATCAGTGAACTCAAATCCCTTATTCTTTAAGATGCCAAGCATATTCTCAGTATCAACAAGATTCTTATCGCAGCCAAGCGAAACAAATAGTATCTTCATAAATAACCTCTATTATACTCTCATAATCATAAAATACTTGTGTATAATAGCATACATTTAACAAAAAATAAATGGCTATCCCCAAGTTAATACAATGTTTAATTAAAATTTAACACATATTAATTATATGATGTTGTGGCAAAAGCCCCAAAATATGAGCAAACTCACATAGTTTTAATCCTTTTGCCCCTGGTATCATTATATTAATGTAGTTATAATAAGTGCCACCGCCGGCAGTGTTATTATGCTTATAAATGTAGTAAGCACCACCATAGCCGCCGCAACATCCTCATCATATCCGAATTGCACCGCAAATACAGAAGATATTGATGCACAAGGACACGCCTCAAGAATAATTACAACATCAGCAACCATTCCGCTGATATTAAATATTTTAAAAATAGCTATGCACACTACAGGTATAATGAACATTCTGACAATAATTGCAAAATATACAAGCTTATTATTAAACATATTCTTTATTGGGCTTGCCGCAATTATCATACCTGTAATAAACATAGATAACGGCGTGTTAATAGCCGCCGCATAACTTATTGGCTGACTTATAATATCTGGAAGCGGAATTCCTGCAATAAATATTAAAAGTCCAATAAACACTGATATTATAGCTGGTGTTGTGAATATCTTTTTAACAATTGCTTTTAAATCAAAGGTTCTGCTTACAATTGAATATCCAAGTGTCCATAAAAAAATATTGAATGCTGTCACAAAGGCACTTGCATATATAAGTCCCTCACTTCCAAATAGAGCCTGTATCAGAGGAAATCCCATATATGCTGCATTAGAAAACATACAGCCAAATCTTACGATAGGCACATTATCTCCCTTTAACTTAAAAGATAATAAAAATGTTATGGCAAATCCAACAACTAAAAGCAGTATGCTTAATCCCAATGCGTACAATATATTCTTAAAAATATTGTCATCAAATTCTGTCAGATAAGAATTAATTATCATACAAGGCACAACAAAATATACCAGAAGATCAGAAAATGCTTTCCTTCCCTCTATCTTTACTGCACCTGTCTTAACACATATAAATCCAGAAAATATTAATATAAATAATACAATAACCTGTTTTGCTGTTATAAGAGCTAACATCATATATTTTTCCTCCATTGTTATATATAACATATAATAATGCGAAAGAAATTATTCGTCAATATTAAAGTCAGATATAACAATGTATATATTTGAATACTATTCTTTTTTTCTTCTTTAATTCCTTATAAATTTCTTCCGCCGCTTTTCTGTATAAGACCAATACATTCTTCTTATAATATGACCTGCCTTTATCTGTATCAGCAAAACGTATATACATAATACTATCGTATACATTTTTTGCTTCTTCGTATGTAATATTGCCATAACGTGCCGAAAGCTTATAAGCAAAATCTTCCTCTGTCCCGTTATATCCGGTGAAATCTCCCGCAAAATGCAGCATTTCCATTAATCTTTCATATATATCACACGAACTTAAAGACTGAATTTTCCTGAGCCTGCTTACCCTGTATAACTTAATCCATAATGGCAGCGAGACAATTAATATAACAAGAGTCAGTATTGCTATATATTTAACAACCACTACAGCCACTTTAAAGCCTTTTTTTAATGCCACCTTAACAGCTCCGCTTCTTGTACTTACATAAGTTACATCTTCACTGCTATCACCGCTAATGCTCGCTTTATCGAGTGTCCAGCCGTGTTCACTCATAACATTGTTAAATGTATTAATATCATAACCCGGATATGAAACTGCACAGCTTCCATCACTTGCTGGCGTAACATCTACAGGAACCCATCCATAATTATCAATAAATATTTCCGTCCACGCGTGCATTTTTTTATCAGAAACCTCTGCAACATAAGTTGACTGATCAGTTTCCTTGAAGTCCTCGGCACTTAATCTGTAACCACATACATATCTTGCTGGAACTCCGTACAGCCTGTACATAATTGTAGCCACCGTTGCATAATGAACGCAGTAACCCCTCTGTGCATTAAACAGAAAATCCTCCGCAATATCTGATGATCCCAACATTACCCCCGGAGTTCTTGTATATCTTGTATTGCTTAGCAGTGTATACATAATAAATGTAGTCTTATCACTTAGTGATGTTAATGGATTAGCCTGAACATATGAAGTCAGCCTTGGAACCAAACTTTTGGATACAGCAGAATAGATTGGAGTCATAGCTGCCTTATACAACTGCTGTACATTTTTATAATCCCGAACTGTTGTATTATATTTTTCATTACTCTTCTCTCTCCATTCAGACTGCATATCTGCCTGTTCAATATATTCAATATTGTATGTTTTCTTTCCGTCATCACCTTTGCTGAAATTCTTAGAACCACTATTGTAATAAGGCTCTATTGTCTGTTTATAATTATCATTAACATATTTAACATCTAATTTTCTGTTTATTTTATTATTGTTAGAGGTCGCAACAATTCCGCTGTTCCTCATATATATATTAATATAATAATACATCTTTTTAAAATATGTTGATGCGTAAACAGGCTGTGATATCGTTTCTTTCTTAAATTCAGTTCTGTCTATATTCTTACATATAGTATCATCATCAGTTGAATCCCAGCTTCCGCCCTTATATTCGCCACCTCTGAAACCGTAAAGATATAAATCCTCTGTTGGCATTTTACTTACCGTAACTGTCATCTGGGTAATTCCAGACTGGTAATTATTGCCTGAACTTATCTCCCCATTAATCTTAACATCAGAACCCTTGCCTGATATTCTCTTTGATGTCTTATAGATAGTCTGCTCTATGCCCGAAATAGAACCATACATATATTCAGAAAATATATTGGTAATAATATCAGCTGCAAAGAAAATAATCACTGTCGCTGCAATACAATATATTATACTTTTCTTATGTATCAACTTTCCGCTTCTTGTTGTATACAGCATTTTCTTACGTCTTCCAAGCACAGCGTAAGACACGCCCACTATAACCTGATGCATAACTATTACAAATATATGAAACAAGCTTACCTCTAATCTTAATATAGGTGAAGCTGCAAGCATTACAACTGTAACCAGTGTCAATATAACACGGTTTTTAAATATAACCTCTAACAGATATATAATATAAATAAGCACGACACTGCTTACAAACACCACATATGTAACATTCTGTGTATTTGCCCGTCCGTCAACCAGTGCCTGTATTATTGATACAGACTGCTCTGATATACGCTGTATATTAAATACAGACAATATAGCTGTTACAGCCACTTCTCCCACTATCACAAATGGCAGAAACTTCCTCTTATTATAATGTGCATAACTTAAAATATACGCATATATTCCTGAGAATAATAATACTCCCACAACTGTAAAGCTGACAGCATCTAATTCATCAACAAATAATATAACCGATAACAGCCCTGTCATTATCCCTGCAAAGGCTATATAAGGATTACCATTATATGTGTCAGAATATGCCTGCCTTACATTAATACGCATGTTCTCCATATACATTTTCTCCCAATAACTCAGTAACATCAGATGATGTATCTATCTTTATGATATTCTTATCAATATACTCTCCAAGGCTGTATTCCCTGCTAATATCCGTATCATTATTACGACAATTATAATGAAGCCTATATAATATATAATATACATTCTTTAAATCATCATAATCTGATACTGTCTGTTTACATAAAGCTCCAGAATTAAGATCATTCCACAGCACTGATACCTTCGTGTCGTCCTGAATAAAACCCATAACAAGCATAGCTGTCTTATCATAAAAGCTGCTCATACGCTCAATATTATTAATATCATCAGGCAATGTATCAAGAAGCACAAGTATCTCCCTGTCAACTTGTCCACAGAATTCCTTAATAAGCAGATCTCCCGTTCTTGAACTTAAATTCCAGTGTATGTGCCTGTAAGAATCTCCTGTCTGATATTCCCTTATCTGTCTTATATCATCGTGTGAACTGCCTTTTCTGTTGATATACAACTCTATATTATTATTGCTTTCATATTGTGAAAAAGCACCTTCATATATACTGCTTTCAACTTCTGGAAATATCAAAATATTCATTATGCTTAAAGGCTTTATTGTACAATAAAACAAGCCTGTGTAATCATACACTTTCGCTTTAACTATCTTTACATCCGCCATTCCACAATATGGCAGGCTGACAGATAAATCCATATTATCCTTCCTGCCCTTACAGCCTCCGTACAGCTTTACGTTCTTTCGGTATTTCTTGTATTCTTTACCTTTCTTATCACAATATGACACGACTACATTTAATCTGATTTTCGTGATTGGTATTCCTGTTTTATTGCCTATATTAATTCTTAACTGGCAGCCAGAATTCTTTAACGCCTCAGCCAGATTAACATCGAAATCAAATGCAACATTTCTTTTATATATACGAGTTAATATATACATACCTGCTATTAGCAGAAGATTAACAGCTACATAAAGCATAAGTGCAAATGAATGAAATATGCCTGCTACATACCACACAACAGCAAGTATAATAATCAAAAATACACCTGTCATTATGCCTTCTTTCCTACTGCTGGCTTAGCAACTGATTTCAAAATATCATTAATCACTTCTGCCTTGTCTTTACCGTCCATTCTCGCCGCCATATTAAGAATTATTCTGTGTGTTATAACATACTCAAACTGTGCAATAACGTCCGCAGGAACAACATAATCCCTTCCGTTAAGCCAGCTCCACGCCTTACACATCTTTACAAGTGCTATAGTCGCTCTTGGACTTGCACCTCTTTCTATATAACGTGACTTTCTTGTAGCTGTAACAAGATTAACTATATATTTGTATATGCTCTCATTCATATATACATCATATATTTTATTCTGCATACTTATAAAATCATCTATGCTTACCACAGGTATCATATCACTTGTCCTGCTCTGCTTTCCTACAGACATAGCCATATCAAGTTCGCTTTCATAATCAGGGTAACCGATTGATAAAGTAATCATAAATCTATCCATCTGTGCTTCTGGAAGGCTCTGTGTTCCTGCATTACCAAGCGGATTTTGTGTTGCAATAACAATAAAAGGTTCTGGAACTTCTCTGGTAACGCCCTCAACGCTTACCTTTCTTTCTTCCATAACCTCTAAAAGTGCTGACTGTGTCTTAGGTGATGTTCTGTTAATCTCATCAGCAAGCAGCAGATTACAGAACACGCTTCCCGGCTGATATATGAATTGACCTAAGTCATTTCTGTATACTGAATACCCTGTAAGATCAGACGGCATCACATCCGGAGTAAACTGCACCCTCTTGCAGTCAAGTGCCATTGCCTTAGAAAATGCTGTCGCAAGTGTTGTCTTACCAACACCCGGAATATCCTCCAAAAGTATATGGCCTCCAGCCAGAAATGCCGCCATAATCTCTCTTATTTGTTTATCTTTTCCTAATATAACATTGTTAACCTGCTCTATTACATTAAGTGCCTTTAGTACATTATTATCCAAAACCTCTTCCTCCCTGATATATATGCTTAAAATTATACACTATATACAATAACAAAGCAAAAACAATATATTTTTTATTCAGTTTTATTCATCTGTATAAGAGATGGCACATTTTACGGCTCTTCTCCAGCCTGCGAGAAGGTTATCCCTGTCTGATGGTGCCATACTGCTCTCAAATGTGGAAGCCAACTGCCAGTTATCTCTTATCTCATTCAGATCCTTAAAGAAACCAACTGCCAGACCAGCAAGATATGCTGCACCAAGTGCAGTAGTTTCTATACACTTAGGACGTCTTATCTTAGCTCCAAGAATGTCTGCCTGAAATTCCATTAGGAAATCATTGGCACTTGCCCCGCCATCTACTTTTAACTCTTTAACTATATGTCCTGTGTCACTTTCCATTGCCTTTAACACATCATATGTCTGATATGCTATTGACTCAAGCGATGCCCTTATAAAATGTTCCTTGTTAGCACCTCTTGATAAGCCTACAACGCAGCCTCTTGCATAAGGATTCCAGTAAGGTGCACCCATTCCTGAAAATGCAGGAACAATATATACTCCATTGGTGTCATTTACCATTCTTGCATAATCTTCTGATTGTGAAGAGCTTCTTATAAGCCTCATCTCATCACGAAGCCATTGTACAATTGCACCGCCTGTAAATACACTTCCCTCAAGTGCATAATGAAGCTGGTCATCACTTCCTGCCGCAATCGTAGTTATAAGACCATGCTTAGACTCCACAGGCTTATCCCCTGTATTCATAAGAAGAAAACAGCCTGTTCCATATGTATTCTTTACTTCTCCCGGCTCAAAACAGCACTGTCCAAAAAGTGCCGCCTGCTGGTCACCTGCCGCACCTGCTATTGCGATATTTCCAGCAAGAACAGAAGGGTCTGTATAACCATATATACAACTTGAAGGTTTTACCATAGGAAGCATAACCTCTGGTATGTTGAACTTTTCAAGAAGTTCTTTATCCCAGCACCTGTTATGAATATCAAAAAGCATAGTTCTTGAAGCATTAGTATAATCCGTGACGTGCACTGCCCCGCCTGTAAGTTTCCATATAAGCCAGGTATCAACCGTGCCGAATAACAATCTGCCTTCTTCTGCCTTTTTCCTTGCTCCTGCTACATTACTAAGTATCCACGCAATCTTAGTTGCACTAAAATACGCATCTGGCACAAGCCCTGTCTTTGCCTTGATTACATCTGCATAACCATCTTTTACAAGCAGATTAATATCCTTGGCTGTACGTCTGCACTGCCATACAATTGCATTGTATACAGGCTCACCAGTTTCTTTATCCCACACAATTGTGGTTTCACGCTGGTTGGTTATTCCAATGCCTGCTATATCATTAGGCTTAGCACCCAAAAGTGCCATAGCCTCAGACATAACTGCATACTGTGTTGACCATATCTCCATTGGATTGTGTTCCACCCAGCCCGGCTTAGGATATATCTGTTCAAATTCCCTCTGTGCCATTGAACAGATATTGCCAGCCTTATCAAATAATATACATCTTGAGCTTGTCGTTCCCTGATCAAGCGCCATAATATACTTTGCCATATTACTCCTTATTTAATGCCTCATCTAATGTATGCCAGCCAAGTACAGCACATTTTACTCTTGCAGGCATATGTGATATATCTTTAAGTGCTGATGCCTCGTCTAATTCTTCAATCTCCTCATCGGTTGCTTCACCCTTAATCATCTTAAAGAATAAATCTCCAAGCTTTAAAGCTTCTTCTTTAGTCTTTCCAATTATCATCCCAAGCATAATATCAGCCGATGCCTGGGATATAGCACAGCCATCTCCAATAAAAGCTCCGTCCTTAATAATACCGTCTTCAACCTTAAGCTTAAGCCATATATCATCACCACAGTTAGGATTTACACCCTCAAGGACGATATTGGCATCTTCTAAGTCGTGTTTAAATTCTGGTCTTATATTATGTTCTGTAAGTATTTCATTATAAAAGCCTCTATTCATCATAACCCATTCTCCTTCTTACGTTAAGCACACTCTCAACAAATGCTTCTGCTTCCTTCTCTGTATTATAGAACATAAAACTTGCTCTTGTCGCATTATTAACTCCAAGAAATGTAAGCAGTGGCTGTGCACAGTGATGCCCAGCCCTTACATCTATTCCGTCAGAAGATAATATCTCGCTTACATCGTGTGGGTGAACCCCATCTATTGTAAATGCTGCTATTCCTGTATGGTTCTTATAATCATCAGAGCCTAATATATGAATGTACTTATGGTCTTTAAGTCCGTTAATAGCAATCTTTGCAAGTCTTTCTTCTTTCTGCTGTATATAATCAAAGCCTATCTCACTAATGTATTTAATTGCTGCTGCAAGACCAACAGCTCCTGCCGCATTTACCGTTCCTGCCTCGAACTTGTGTGGAAGTTCTGCATAAGTTGCACCATCTCTAGTAACCGAATTAATCATCTCACCACCTGTAAGAAATGGCTGCATATTCCTAAGTATGCTTTCCTTACCATAAAGTACACCAATTCCCATAGGTCCCATAAGCTTATGTCCTGAAAACGCAAGAAAATCAGCATCTAAGTCTTTTACATCAATCTTCATATGTGGAGCACTCTGTGCCGCATCAACAACCATAACAGCACCATTATCGTGTGCTATTTGGGCTATCTTTTTAATTGGATTGACACAGCCTAATACATTGGAAACCTGTGCAACTGCAACGATCTTAGTATTAGCATTAATTCCCTCTTTAAGAGTATCATCTTTTAATGTTCCGTCCTTCTCACATTCCAGATATCTTAAAGTTGCACCTGTCACTCTTGCAACCATCTGCCATGGCAGAAGATTGCTGTGGTGTTCCATTATTGAGACTGCTATTTCATCTCCAGCCTTAAGATTATTAATACCATAGCTGTATGCAACAAGGTTAAGGCTTTCTGTTGTATTTCTTGTAAAGATTATCTCCTTATCAGAGTCCGCATTAAGAAACTGTCTTACAACCTCCCTTGCATCCTCATATTCCTTAGTAGCGGCAAGACTTAATGGATAAAAGCCACGGAGAGGATTGGCATTATTAACCTCATAAAATCTGCTTTCAGCATCAATTACGCACTGTGGCTTCTGTGCTGTTGCCGCATTATCAATATATATAGAAGAATTATTATTAAGAAGTGGAAAATCTTTTCTATAATCTTTCTGCTCTTTAATCTCCATTACTGCCTCCATTACTGCAACACTTCTTCAAGCTGCTCCTCTGCAAGCTTTTCTGTGTCCTCGTCATTAATCTTTCTTATAATAACTTCAATTCTTCCTTTAGTCATTATATCCTCTGCGTTCTTCTTATCAATGCCTCTTGAAGCATAATAGAATAATGTTTCCTCATCAAGCTCACCGATTGTAGCTCCGTGTGAACCATTAACATCTTCCTCTGCACAGAGTATAAGAGGTATTGTCTTATTTCTGACATCTTCGCCAAGTAAAAGTACATTTTCTGTCTCTGCACCAACTGAACCAGAAGAACCATTTTTAAAATCAATAGAACCTCTGAAAAGCTTAGAAGCTTCGTCCTTTAATGCACCATCAACTCTTATCCCGCTGTTAGTCTTCTTTCCAATATGATTAGATATAAGGTTAATATCTATATTCTGCTTCTTAGCACCAAGATATCCAATATCTGCTGTAAATGCAGAATTATTGCCTATAAGCTCCGTCCTTATTCCATCGTAAAGACTGCCCCTGCCTACGAATACCTGAACAATCTCAAATGAGGCATTATCTGAAAGCCTGCATCCTGTATCGCTTAATACATCAATGCTTTCTGGCTGCATATATACCTGAATAAGGCGTACCTTGCTGTTAAGACCTGTATCTATAAGTGTTCTTAATGCTACCCTGCCTTCTGTACTGCTCTCACCTTTAAAGTTCTCAATTATTGTAAATGTAACATTATCCTCTACATTAACTATAATCTTTCCTGACTGGCTCTTATCATTGCCATTGACATTAATATATAATGTCTGGCCGTTAGTTTCTTTATCTGCATTTACAAGTAATGTATTAGTTACGCCTGCTTCAAATAACACATCTGCTTCTTTGCCTGCACCTGTAAGAACTGCATTTTCTATATCACTGTAATCTTTAGCATTAACATCTGAACATACCTTATCACAGCCTTTTGTATCCATATTACAAGGTACTAAATTATCATCCCATAAAAGACGTGTATCATTCATATTAAGCTGGTACCATGTCTTTGCTGGAAGTGCATTTATTCTATATTCATTATTATTCATAAATTTCTCCATTCCTGCTCATCTTATCAGCACAATTAACCTATACTGCCTTTCATTTCAAGTCTTATGAGATTATTCATTTCAATTGCATATTCAAGTGGAAGCTCCTTAGATACGTTATCTGCAAATCCACTTACGATACAGGCTCTTGCATCTTCCTCTGTCATTCCTCTTGACATAAGATAGAATACTGCTTCATCGCTTATGCTTCCAATCTGTGCTTCGTGTCCGACATCCGCCTTGCTTGTCTTAATATCCATTGCCGGGATTGTATCTGAACGTGATATGCTGTCAAGCATAAGTGACTGACACGATACAGAAGCCTTGGAATTCTCTGCCTTGGAATTAACTATAACTGATGACCTGAATGTACTAATTCCACCATCCTTTGATATTGACTTAGTATTAATATATGAGCTTGTGTTCTTTCCTGTATGGACAACCTTTGCACCTGTATCAAGATTTTGTCCTTTTCCTGCAAATGTAATTCCTGTAAATTCCATTTTAGAATTATCACCCTTAAGAATACTCATAGGATAAAGATATGATACGTGTGAGCCAAATGAGCCTGATACCCACTCAATTGTACCACCTTCCTCAACAATAGCTCTCTTAGTATTAAGGTTATACATATTCTTAGACCAGTTCTCTATAGTTGAATATCTAAGCTTAGCATTCTTTCCTACAAATAGCTCAACACAACCGGCGTGAAGATTGGCTACATTATACTTAGGTGCTGAACACCCCTCTATGAAATGCAAATCAGCTCCCTCATCTACAATAATAAGTGTATGCTCGAACTGTCCGGCTCCCGGTGCATTAAGCCTGAAATATGACTGTAATGGTATCTCAACTGATACTCCCTTTGGAACATATACGAAAGAACCACCAGACCATACTGCACCATGAAGTGCCGCAAACTTATGGTCAGTAGGCTTAACAAGCTTCATAAAATGTGTACGCACCATATCTGCATATTCACCCTTTAACGCACTCTCCATATCTGTATATACAACACCCATCTCAGCAACTTCCTGTCTTACATTGTGATACACAAGCTCTGAATCGTACTGTGCTCCAACACCAGCAAGTGACTTTCTTTCTGCCTGTGGAATACCAAGCTTTTCAAATGTATCCTTAATGTCTTCTGGTACTTCTGACCATTTAGCTTTCATATTAGTATTAGGTCTTACATAAGTTACTATATTGTCCATATTAAGACCTTCTATAGATGGTCCCCAGTCAGGTACTTTCATATTATTATATATCTGTAATGACTCAAGCCTGAAATTCTGCATCCAAGCAGGGTCATTCTTCTCCTTTGAGAGCTTCTCAACTATCTCAGGAGTAAGACCAGCATTTAACTTATATGTGTCCTTATCATCATTCTTGAAATCATATATGTTTCTATCTATATCATCTACATATGTCTTTTCTTTCATAATTCGATGTAAACTCCTTTCATATATCAACGTATGATTATGGCTGACTATTCTGCTTCGTATTCTGCGAAACCATTTTCATTAATCTTATCAACAAGTGAAGCATCACCTGTGCTTATAATCTTCCCCTCAATCATAACGTGTGTATAATCAACTGATAAAGATTCAAGTATTCTTGTGCTGTGTGTAATTATAAGAAGGCTTCCCTTGCATGTCTTCTGGTATTCTTCTATACCTGCTGATACAGTCTTTACAGCATCAACATCAAGTCCTGAATCTGTTTCATCAAGAATTGCAAATGATGGCTTTAACATAAGAAGCTGTAATATCTCTGCCTTCTTCTTCTCACCACCTGAAAAGCCTACATTAAGATCTCTCTCTGCATAAGACTTGTCCATAGATAAAAGCTCCATAGTCTTTTCAAGTTCTTTCTTGAATTCCATATATCTTGTTCTCTTGCCGGTCTTTAATTCAAGGGCATTTCTTATAAATGAACTGAGTGTAACACCCGGAACTTCAAGTGGGTTCTGGAATGATAAGAACATTCCTGCTTTAGCTCTCTCATTAACTGGTTCATCAGTAATATTCTTACCGTCAAACCATATCTCACCACTCTTTACTGTATATCTTGGGTTGCCCATTAAAGCATAGCCAAGTGTTGACTTACCTGTTCCATTAGGTCCCATAAGTACATGTGTTTCACCCTTGCCTATTGAAAGATTAACACCATGAAGAATTTCCTTATCTTCTACATCTACATATAAATCTTTAACATTTAATAAATTCTTATCTGACATAATACTCCTCATTTCTGCACACTCATTTAAACGCAGGACTGCTTTGTGCCAAGTGTGCCAGCACAATGCCGCATATATTATCAGGCATTATATGCCGTCTTATTACCCGCCTTATCAATTGCTGTTGCCGCAACATCTGCGAGTGTCATATTATCAAGATAGTTATTAATTACATCTGCAAGTCCCTGCCATATAGGAAGCGTATAGCAGGAAGACGAATGTTCACACATTAAAGTCTCCTCATTAAGACAGGTTACAGGAGCAAGTGTTCCTTCGGTAAGCTTTAATATCTCACCAACGCTGTAATCCTCTGGCTTTCTTGTTAATCTGTAGCCACCGCCGTGTCCGCTTGCTGCTTCTATAAGATTTGCTTTTGATAACATTCTTGTAATTGTCTCGAGATATTTCTTTGACAATTCTTCTTTATCTGATATCTCCTTTAATGGTATATACTCATCACTATGATGAACTGCAAGATATACCATTACTCTTAGGGCATAACGCCCTTTCGATGATATTATCATTTCCTTGCTTCCTTTCTTATTATCATCTTTTTGTATGATATTATACCCATTCGCCTACCGTGTCAATGGGTGAATGTGAAACATTTTCTTCTGACAATATAATAAGCTGTCATCATAGCAATTCCTGTGATTACCCACGATATTGGATATATAATCATAAGCACCCAGAATACGTGTACAACCTTACATACTGTTGATATCCATATAAGTCTTATAACACACGAACCAACACAGGTAATTACCGCTGGAAGCAGTGAATATCCCAGACCTCGCATAGCTCCTGCGCTTATCTCATATACTGCTGTTAATAATTCCAGCGTTGTTGCAATGATAATTCTCTGCCTCGCAAATACAAGAACATCTGCATCGGTCGTATATATACGAAGAAAGAATTCCCTTCCCATAACAAATATACCCGAAAGAATACCACACGATACAAGCGCAAACACTAAAGATATGCGGAATATTTTCTTACATCTGTTATATTCCCCTGCGCCATAATTCTGGCTTGTAAATGTTACTGCCGCCTGAGCGAACGCATTTACAAGGAAATATGCAAAGAATTCATAATTAAGTGCCGCCGCTGAACCTGCAACTGCACTTGAACCAAAGCTGTTAATTGTGCTCTGTATACACACATTGGCTATTGAGAACATCATTCCCTGAAGTCCTGCCGGAATACCTATAACCAATATTTTCTTTAATTCCTTAACAGATATCTTAAGCTGTCTTAATTCCAGCTTTATAGGCTCTGATTCGTGTGTAAGAATATATATAACCATTGAAGAACTTACTATATTAGAAATAACTGTTGCAATCGCAACTCCTGACACACCTAATCTGAACACTATAACAAGCACAAGATTAAGAAGTGTATTAATAACTCCTGCAACAATAAGACAATAAAGAGGTCTTCTGCTGTCGCCCGTACTTCTAAGAATTGATGAGCCAAAGTCATACAGCATAATAAATGGCATACCTAGAAGATAAATTCTAAGATACAACACGGCAATGTCAATAACATCCTCCGGTGTTCCCATAAGAAGAAGCACAGGTTTTGCTATGAACTGACCTGCAATCATAACAAAAAATCCGCTTATAATGGCAACAAGTATTGCTGTATGTATTGCGGCGTGTATGTTTTTTTCTGATTTCTCTCCTATATAACGAGCAATAACAACATTTGAACCTAATGATATTCCTATAAAAAGATTAATCATAAGTGATATTAAAGAACTGTTGCTTCCAACAGCCGCCAGTGCCTGACTGCTTGCAAATCTTCCGACTACCGCCGTATCAACAGAGTTAAACAACTGCTGTAATATACTGCTTGCCGCAAGTGGAAGAGCAAACAGAAGTATTTTGTTCCATAAAGCTCCACTTGTCATATCTATCGATTTTTTATTAGATACACTCATATATACCTCCTGTGTGTTTAATATATTTAATCATCTGAATACTTAATAGCTTATATATTCTACACCCAAATACAAGTGTGTCAACAATACTTATCAAAAGCACTTTAATATAATATAATTATTTAACTTCAATTTATCTCTTGTATGTGTTAATTACTGACATACTTATCAATTACGTCAATTACAATTTTATTTTTAATATGTTATACTGTGCGTAGTCAACAAGATATAAATATTAAATATAATGAAAGGAACTTTTTATGAATTCATCTACAACTGACAACCCTCTGGGTTATAAAAAAGAGTCCACTCTTTTAATTAATTTTGCAATTCCCTGCATAATCTCAATGCTGGTAACTGCTCTTTATAATATAGTAGACCAGATATTTATCGGACAGGGTATTGGTATGCTTGGCAATGCTGCAACTAATATTGCATTCCCACTATCAACTACCTGCACTGCTATCTCACTTCTGTTAGGAATAGGAAGTGCTACGAACTTCTCACTTCATCTTGGGGCTGGCGAGAAGCATTTATCAGAAAAATATGCTGGCAACGGAATATTTCTTATGGCTGTATGCGGAACTGCATTGTTCTTAATTACAACAATATTCCTTACGCCTATGCTTAAATTCTTTGGTGCAACTACAGACGTTCTGCCATATGCTAAGGCTTATACAAGAATAACAGCGTTTGGATTTCCATTTCTTATCGCCAACACAGGTATGAGTAAGTTGATACTTGCTGACGGAAATCCACGCTACTCTATGACTTCTATGCTTGTTGGTGCTATTGTGAATACAATATTAGATCCTATATTTATCTTTATATTTAATATGGGAATGACAGGTGCAGCTTTAGCAACTATTACAGGCCAGATTATATCTTTCTGCATAAGCTTAAGATATATGTTCCATTTTAAGAATATTAAACTTAGCGGGGACAGCTTTAATATAAAATGGTGTTACTGCAAGAACATTTTAATACTTGGTGCAAGTGCCTGCTTTAACCAGATTGCTATGACAATTGTCCAGATTGTTATGAATAATACACTGTCCCGCTATGGTGCACAGTCAATCTACGGCGGTGATATTCCACTTGCGTGTGCAGGAATAATAACAAAGGTTAATATGATATTTATGTCCTTTGTTATTGGTATATCACAAGGCACACAGCCTGTTATCGGATTTAACTATGGCGCACGTAAGTACAAACGTGTAAAAAAGACATACCTTTTAGCACTTGGAGCAGCTTCTTTCTTATCACTGATTGCATTTTTCTGTTTTCAGGTATTTCCAAGACAGATTATCAGCGTATTCGGTAACGGAAGTGAACTTTATTTCCAATTCTCTGAGCGGTATTTCAGAATATATATGTTCCTTACTTTAATTAATGGAATACAGCCGGTTACATCCAACTTCTTTAACTCTATCGGCAAATCGAGCCTTGGCGTATTATTAAGCCTTACACGACAGATATTATTCTTACTTCCGCTCATAGTAATATTCCCAATATTTATGGGAATTGATGGTGTTATGTATGCCGGCCCGATTGCCGATGCCGCAGCCGCAATTGTGTGCGGATATTTCACGATAAGAGAATTAAAAGAGCTTACAGCTAAAGATAAAGCAAGTAATTATCTAACCAAAAAAATCACATATAATTAGTTGCCTAATATTTTCTTTAAATCTTCCTCTGGTGTACTGATAGGTGCTATAGCGTAATTCTCAACAAGTATCTTCAGTACATTAGGTGAGATGAATGCTGGAAGTGTAGGTCCTAAAAGTATATTCTTAATTCCAAGATGAAGGAGTGTAAGAAGTATACATACAGCTTTCTGCTCATACCACGATAAAACCATTGAGAGCGGAAGCTCATTTACTTCACATTCAAATGCTTCTGCTAAAGCAATTGCTACCTTTATCGCACTATAGGCATCATTACACTGTCCCATATCCATAATTCTTGGAAGACCATCAATATCTCCAAGCTCAAGGTCATTAAACCTGTACTTACCACAGGCAAGTGTAAGAATTATAGACTCTGCTGGTGTCTTTTTAACAAATTCTGTATAATAATTACGTCCCGGTCTTGCACCATCACAACCTCCTACTAAGAAGAAATGGCTGATTGACCCATTCTTAACACCTTCTATTACCTTATCAGCAACGGAAAGCACTGCTGAATGTCCGAAACCTGTCATCACATACTCTCCGCCATTAATGCCTGTTCTATGCTGGTCTTCTTTATATCCGCCAAGCTCAAGTGCCTTATTGATTACAGGTGTAAAATCTTTATCTTCCCCGATATGCACCATCTGTGGATATGACACTACCTCTGTTGTAAATACCCTGTCTTCATAGCTTTTCTTAACTGGCATAAGGCAGTTAGTTGTAAATAATACAGCTCCCGGAATTGCATCGAACTCCTTCTGCTGATTCTGCCACGCTGTACCAAAGTTACCCTTTAAATGAGGATATTTATTAAGCTTAGGATATGCGTGTGCTGGAAGCATTTCGCCGTGTGTATATATATTTATTCCTTTATCCTTAGTCTGTTCAAGAAGCAGTTCCAGATCTTTTAAATCGTGTCCTGTTACAACAATAAATGGTCCTTTTTCTACATTCAAAGTAACCTTTACCGGTGAAGGATTTCCATAACTTGTTGTATTAGCCTTATCTAAAAGTTCCATACATTTCAAATTAACTTCACCAACTTCCATAACTACAGGAAGAAGCTGGCTCTCGTCCAAATCAAAGCTTATATATGAAAGAGCCTTGTAGAAGAACTCATTAACTGTATCATCTGTATAGCCTAACACCATTGCGTGGTAAGCATAAGCTGCCATTCCTCTTACTCCAAAAAGGATAAGTGATTTTAATGAACGTATATCAGCATCTGCATTCCATATCTCATTCATATCATAATCATCTGTATTGCCACATCTTGCCTCACAGGCACTACAGCCTGGTGATATAATATTCTTTTCATTATGAACCTTATCAATCATATCCTGTAATGTCTGATTATTAAAATTCACATTAGTTATTGTTGTAAACAGACCTTCGATTATTATTCTGTCTGTATTCTCTGTCTTAGTACTGCTTCCGCAGGTCTTAACAAGTCCTATAAGTGCACCTGTAAGCTCGTCCTGAAGCTTTGCTGTAGAAGCGTCCTTTCCACAGACACCTGCATTACCTGTACAACCTGAACATCCTGCTGTCTGCTCACACTGAAAACAAAACATTTTATTATCCATATATTTACTCTCCATTATTATAATCTATTTATCCTGGCACTTTAGCACCCGACACGCACATTATATTTAATGGAGAATTAATTTTCTGTTGTTTATACAACATTTTCTTAATTTATAAATAGAAATAATTTCCTGACATAATACTAATATCTACTTTTCAATGAATACATTTTTCCTGTGATATTTTATATACTTTATGTTCTCTTCTGTAATATCTATTTTCATCGTAGGTGTTATATTCATATACATTCTGTTATTATCATCTAACTTTTCAGAAATTAAAATTCTGCCAGTATCATCAAATGAAATATAACCTCTGTCAAATAACTTATCGTGATTAGGACACATTAACAGACCATTATGTATATCAAGCTTCTCATTTGCATCACTTATACTCCATGGTTTAATATGACTTGCCACCAATAATTCGTTCATATTAACATTGCACAAACAACATTTTTTATATTTATTTATTAATTTTTCTCTGAACTTGTCCTGATTAATTCTTACCTTGACAACCGCTTCTTTTTCTTTTCCTTCCAATTCCTCTGTGTATTTTTCTATTTCAGTAACTTTATTAATTTTATCTTTTTCATAGTTTTCTATAATCGTCTCTACTTTCCTATCTTCTTCTTCGTTTCCGTACCATATATTAGATTGCCCCAAACCTTTAACAACATATTTTCTATCATTTACGTCCAGCAGCACCACCTTCTCTGCATATATATTATATATATTATAAGTTTTATCTCTTTCTTGCCATAAAGTTTCCTCCATCTCTTTTTTATCTGCTTGTTTTTCAGTAAGTGCTACATAATAAGTCTCTATTTTTTCAATAACTATTGCAAAATTATATCTTGTTTAAGAAAATATTTTAATTTTAAAGATAAAAAATTCTTCATCCTGCAATGCTTTATATTCTATATTGTAATTATTCAGAATATTACTTACAATATACAAGCCTAATCCATTACTATTTTCCTTATTTAAATCAAATTTAACATCAAATATTTCATCCATATTCGAAATTCTATTGTTACCATATGAATTCTCTATATATAACCAATCATCAACTATCCCAATATTAATTACCCCATTTACATCGGTATATTTTATCGCATTACTAATCAAATTAGATAAAATAATCTTTAACGCTGTTTTTCCTATATAAATATTCTCATCTGATATATAATTATTGACGGTTATTTTCTTTTGATTTGCTAATATTTCGTATTTTTTTAATATATCTTCTAGTGTATCATTTATTTTCAAATATTCTTCATCATTATTCAAATTTTCTATAGAATGAACTGATAATATTTGAGAAATATTTTTTGTTAAACTATCAACGATGTCAATACATTCATTAATATAAATATCTCTTTCTTTATATTTTCCAATATTGTATTTCATATTTTCCAGTATTATTTTAAGACTAGCAAGAGGAGTTTTAAGTTCATGGGATGCACCTTTAAAAAAGTCATATTTTAACTTTTCTAATTTTAAAATTTCTTTATTTTTAAATTCCAAATTATCAATTGTTCTTAATAAAGTAGAATACAAATCATTAATTTGTTGTTTTAATTCTCCAACTTCATCATTAGAATTAACTTTTAACCGCGTTTCTTTATCAAGTTCCATCATTTTATCAGTAACAATTTTTATTTCCTGTATATTATTTTTTATTATTTTTGCATAAATTAAAGAAATAATAGCAGAAAATAAAATTGATATAAATAAAGAATATGGTAAAAATTTAATACTTAAATCTTTCGCATCTTTTTGCATATCAGCTGTAGAAACAAATTGTAGATTTATTTTTTCACCATCATTAAGCGTTATTTCTCTTTCTTCAATTATCAAAGAATTACTATCACTTTCTAAATTAACATTTATATCATCTTTGATTTGTATTTCATTTTTATTATTTTTTTCTTTTATAAATGCTTTTATTTCACTACTCTTCGAATAAAGCTCCAAAGTTTGTTCTATGTATTTTATTTCTTTTCCATTCATATTACTAGAAATTTCATTTGCAATATTATGGATCTTTTCTTTTCTTGTCTCCAAATATGTTTTAGGAAAGATAAAATAAACTAATGAATGAACTAATATAATTATTATTGCAAGAACAGAAAATATTTGTATGAACATTTTGGGAAATATCTTTATTTTTTTCATTTTCTCTCCAATTTATATCCTACATTTCTTATAGTAGTTATACAGTCTAATTGTAATTTTTTTCTAAGTTCTTTTATATATACATCTATTACCCGATCATAAGGAATTTCTTCGCTATCTTTCCATACATAATCAATAATTTGCATTCTTGTTAACACCTGTCCATTATTATCCAATAAACATTTTAATACTTCTAGTTCTTTTGCATTTACATCTATCTCTTCTCCATTTATTTTAGCTGTATAGCTATTAAAATTAACTGATAGATTCTTATATTCAAACTTCTCTAAATGTCCATAATTCTTCTTAATTAAAGAATCTATTCTGGCCTTTAAGACCGGCAATGAAAATGGCTTTTCTATATATCCATCTGCCAAATTAGTAAATGCATCGATTTTATATTCTTCATCACTAAATGCAGTCAGGATTAGAATTGGCAAATTGCTTTTCTTTCTAATTTCTTTCAACACTTCTAAACCATTAATAAAAGGTATCTGAATGTCTAAGATAACCAGATTTATATCGCTATTAAATTTTGACAATGCTTCTCTTCCATCTTTAGCTTGAATAACTGTATATCCAAATTCTGAAAGATATTCACTTATCCCCTCTCTTATTATATTATCATCTTCAACGGTTAATATTTTCATGTATACCTCCACTTAAGCATATTCGCTTATATTGTACAGCATATTATTGGGTATTGAAAAGCAAAAAATTTTTGGTGCTTTTCAGCACCAAAAATTTTATTTATTGTCAATTAATAATTCTTTTGGATTCTTTCTTAATATATTGAAAGAAGATATAATCAAAGATACAAGCAGTACTAAACTCATAAATATAACTACATAAATTATGAATTTAGGTAATACATTTATATCTAAACTTGATAATGTCTTGTTAAATCCTTCAGCTTCTGCACCACCACCTAATTGGCTAGATGCAGATTGTCTAGCTATTTGTTTAGCTATATCACCAGTAA